>Ga0209475_10000280_pt1 | contig 129598 bp, 112 predicted proteins | sample tdDd471_FD_187128 | JGI IMG/M metagenome (GOLD analysis project Ga0209475, IMG submission 187128) | Marine sediment microbial communities from the Atlantic coast under amendment with organic carbon and nitrate - tdDd47.1 (SPAdes)... | ecosystem: Environmental > Aquatic > Marine > Coastal >... | reverse complement strand
CGGACCAAGCCGTCAAAAACCGCCCACGGAATACGTTTTAGAAGATCGTGAAAAACGCTATTGTGATGACGCATGGTATTGACCCTTTCTCGTGTCCAAAACGTCGCCAAACGCTTGGAAACAAGTAAAATCAATGCCATGCAATTCGTCTACAAAATTAAACCGGACAGCCGTGGGCTTGACCCGCGTATCCACGACTTGAAACGGAGCAAGCTGTGCGAAAGTCGTGGATGGCCGGATCAAGTCCGGCCATCTACGGCGGGGGAGGAGAATTTCTAAGACCCACTTTTTCGGAGGGTCTCAACAATCTTGATAAACCGTGCCATCAAGCCATTGTATTCCCAGACGGTGCGAATGGTTTGCCACCAGTACCATAAACGAGCATTGCGCGTAGTCATCTTGGGAACGATGTTTGTGAGGTAATCTTCTTGTAGGTCCCCCATAACGGCCTCACGAACGTTTCTGGGAAGCAAAAAAAGTGAAACCATGTCAGCAAGATTTGGCGGGGATATGATCTCGTGTTTTGCATTGTGCTTAGCGGTGGGATTGGTTGGTGCTGGCGAAGTGAGCGGGTAAATATTCCACCTGGCCCAATTGTTGATTTTTTCGTCGTTTTTTCGAAGCTCCCGCGCAGCTTCGTAAGCCTCATCAACAGCGGCTTTTTTAAGCTTTTCGTAAGATGTAGCATCTGGATATGTGGCTGCAACGTATAGATTACTGGTTTGTACGATTTTCTGAATGTCTTTTTCAGAAAATTCAACTTCGCTATCACGCAAGTATTTCAGTACGTTGCGGGAAGCGCCTTTGAGGGAATGTGCTGGCCAGTAACGGTTATCCTCACTCATAACACCCTCGCTGCAATAAAGGGTGTCGCAAGCCTCCCGGCTTCATCGGGTCGCATGCTGTTCAGGGCATTCCAGGACTCATCCAATGCACGTTGCCCAGGGGCTTCGATCCTGAAATAGCGTTTGGCGCGGTTGCCGCGTTCGGGGGTGGCTTCGCCTTTGAACGATGAGACGTAGCCCTTCTTTTCCATGCGATCCAAGGTGGCGTAGATCGCGCCGATGGAGACGTCGCGTGCGGTTCGTTCGGAGATTTCGCGGCGGATGGTCATGCCATAGGCATTGGAGCCAAGACGCAGAAGCGCCATCAGCACCTTCATTTCGAACTCACCTAAATAGCCGTCTTTGCCCATCGTCTTCTCGATCCTTCAAATTGGATTTCTACAATGTAGAATAAATAAGAAGAAGTCAACTTGATTCTACATTGTAGAGCTAGGGGTGTTCGCTGGGATGAAAGGCGCTGCTCAATTGTGCGTTTTGTGTGCGCAAGGTTCTGTCATACAATGCCATTCAGCCAAGTGTCCTTGAGGCGCAAAGGCGTCTGCTTGTTAGGCCCGTAGCGCGCTGGTTTTTATATGGGTTTTGGCCCGTCGGCGGGTGAAGAACCGCAAATAGAGCGGTCGATTGTGATCTTTAATGTCAAAAAACAAACTTGAGTATGCGAACAAGAGTGCGCTGGTGATTGAGGATGTTCCCTCGATGCGCCAGCTGTTGGCGTTGCTGCTTCACGAAATCGGCTTTGATAAAATTCTAACCTGTGAAGATGGCGCCGAGGCTTTGAAGCTGGTCGAATCCACCGCCAGTGACATTGACGTGATCGTCTGCGATTTGGAAATGCCCATCATCGGCGGTTTAGAGTTTATTCAAATGTTGCGGCACAACAAGCACGGCCAGCATGCCGGGGTGCCTATCGTTGTGCTCACGGGACACAGTGAGCAAGCAAATCTTCAAAAAGCGGTGAAGTTGGGGATCAATTCATTTTTGGTAAAGCCCGTGAGCCGCAAGGTCTTGGAAGAGCACGTTCGCCGGGCAATGACGCGCGGGCAAATTGAACCGGATGTCCTCAGTAAAAAATCCGAAAACAGACGTGAAGGCTTTGAGGCGGTTAAGATTATTGAGGGTTGACCGAAGTCTGCCCGTTCCGCTCAGCCTTTTTTCGCAAGGAAGCCACAAGCTCTATATCTGAATGTTGCCGATGGGGTCGTGGGCCTTGGGCGGTGCGCCCGGTTTTTCGCCGTCTTTGGGCGCGCTCGCGCGCTCCAAGCGGTCGTTGATGGCGCGGCCTAGGCCTTCATTTGGGATCGGCACCACGGCGATGCCGCGGATGCCGGGCATATCGAGGGCACGCAGCATGGTGAACAGATTCGCCGCCGCTTCTTTAAGATCGCCGGTTTTGGATAGGTTGACCGCGGCGCGGCGCGGCATGTCGGGGCCGAAGGTGATCAGGCTTTCGCCTTTTAGGCGGTCTTTGGGATCGACATTGATGCGCAGCGGGATCGACGGCGCGTAGTGGCTTTTGAGCTGCCCGGGGGCTTTGACGTCGTCGCCGTCGTCCATCTTGATCGGGCCGGCCACGGCCTCGATGTCTTCCACCGCAATGCCGCCGGACCGCAGCAGCACCGGCACCTCGCCGATGACGTCGAGAATGGTGCTTTCCACACCGACCGTGCATGGGCCGCCGTCGATGATCAGGTTGAGGCCTTCGCGGTCCTTGAATTGCATCAAGATGTGAATGGCTTGGGTGGGGCTGACGTAGCCCGATTTGTTGGCGCTGGGCGCGGCGATGGGCACGCCCGCTTCATGCAACAGGGCTTGGGCGATGGGGTTGGCGGGCACGCGCACGGCGACGGTGTCGAGCCCCGCCGTGGCGGTCAACGCCAGCGGGCCGTCGGCTTTGCGTTTGAGCACCAACGTCAGCGCGCCGGGCCAAAACACGTGGGCGAGCTTTTGCGCCATGTCGTTGAATTCGGCCAGCTCTGCCGCTTGGACTTCGTCTTTCACATGCACGATCAGCGGGTTGAAGCTGGGACGGCCCTTGATTTCGAAAATCGTCGCCACGGCCTGAGCATTGGTGGCGTCGGCACCCAGTCCGTAAACCGTTTCGGTGGGAAACGCGACCAAGCCGCCGGCGCGCAACACCGCGCCGCCTTCTTGCACGGCGGCGAGGGCAGACTCGGGGCCTTCGGTGGCTTCGACAACTTTGAAATCGGGCAGTTCGGTTGCTTCGCTCATTGGGTCCATGTGCTTTAGTCGTTTCATATGTTGTGGGGTTCTACGCGCAAAGTGGGGTCGGCGTCCAGATGCTTCAAGGTTTTAGAGGCCAGGGGCGCATATGGAAAACCGCCTGGCATGCGCTCAGACGGTTTCCACGGTTTCACTTATTCTGCGTTTGGATCAGGTCGCCCGAGCCTGGGTTTCGTCCGATGGCTTGGCTATGGCTTGCGCCAATGGTTCCAGCAATGGCCTTGTCTGTCGCCTATGCCTCTGCGTTTCAGCCCTTAACCACGGGTTCGGGTGATGGCCTACCCAGCAGTCACAGCACTGAGGTGCTGCGGCTTTTTCGCGGTATCGGGAACACGTTCCCTAACCGGCAAGATAAAGTTTGAACGCCGCGCCTAGGACCGTCAACCGGGCGGTTCAGGAACATACACCACTTGACATGCAAGGTGTCCTGAAACGGGTGGGTTTTGGGAGATTTTCCGGTCAGGGTTGCTGCCGTTTTACGCCTGCTGTTTGCCCTTGGCGACGAAGTGGGGGTTTTCAAAGCCCGGCTTGCCATAAGTCAGCGGCTTGCCGTCGAGATCGGTGACGCTGCCGCCCGCCGCGCGCAGCACAGCGTGCCCGGCGGCGGTGTCCCATTCCATGGTGCGACCCAGGCGGGGGTAGATGTCGGCGATGCCGCGTGCAATGACGCAGAACTTCAACGAGCTGCCCGCGCTGGTTTCTTCGCGGATGTCGAAATCTTTGAGGAACTCATCCGTTTCGGGACTTTTGTGGCTTTTGCTGACCATCGCGGTGAGCCCGCCCGGCGGCCACGAACGGCACGAAATCGGTTTGGGGCCGTCGCCCAGATCGGCGAACGCGCCATGCGGGCTGCCCATATAGACGTGACCGGTGGCGGGGGTGTGAACCACGCCGACCACCGGCAGGCCCAAATTGATTAGCGCGATGTTGACGGTGAACTCACCGGTTTTTTTGACGAATTCTTTGGTCCCGTCCAAGGGATCGAGCAGCCAGAACGGGCCGTCGTCGATCGCCGGTGCGTTGCCGTCGGAAAAAGCTTCTTCGCCGATGATGGGAAAGTCGGCGGTGATTTCTTGCTTGATGGCTTTGGTGATGAGGTCTTCGGCCTTGCGGTCGGCGGCGGTGACGGGGGAGCTGTCGCCCTTGTATTCGACGTCGAAGTCGGAGTTGTAGACCTCCATGATTTCTTGACCGGCGCGCACCGCCATCAGGTGCAGGCTATCGAGCATCGATACGGGGATGTTGAGCGTCATGGTGGGCAGCACCTCAAAGAATCAGGGAACACGTGCACGCAGAGTAAGCGTCACGGGATTTTAGTTCAATGGTTCTCGGAAGGGATATCAGACCAAACGGCACCGGTCTCAGCAGCGATGAAGCGCGAGGCTTTGAACGTGTCCGACCAGTGCGTGGCACCCAATCCCGCTTTGGTCTTGAGGTGAGCGACAAACTTCACCGGATCGGGAAGTTGCGCCCACACCGACGGCAAAAACAGCGCCCGGCGACCTTGGTCTTCGATGATCAGGCCGTCTTCATCGACGCGCAGTTTGGCGATCAGATCGGCTTCGTCGGAAAAGGCAAACGGCTCGGCGGGGCTGAGCACCGACAGGTGGATATCGAGATACTCCGCTTCGTCGGCTTTCAGCGGGGCGAAGCGTGGGTCTTTGAACGCCGCGCGAAACGCGTTTTCGGCGACGTCGGTGGCCAGCGGTCGCCACGCTTCGGGCGATCCGATGCAGCCGCGCAGCCGCTTGGATTTGTTCAAGGTCACGAAGCACGCGCCGGTCTCGACCATCTCCGGCGGTAAGGTGTCCAGCGCGGGCGACAAAGGGCTGTGGCTGCTGAGCCCATGTTCGATAGAGCCTTTAGCGATTTGCAAAAACACATCGCCGTGGGCGTCGAGCAACGCGCGGGTCTTGGCGGCAAAGTCGCTTTCACCTGAGATGACGTTCATGACGCGTCCTCCCAAAATCCCCACGATCCGTAACCCACCACTTGGGTGCGCGGCCCGGCGGTGTCGCCGGAATTGCGCAAATCCAAGGTGCGCACACTCAGGCCTTTACGCTTGGCCAGATGCAACAGGCCCTTCACCGGCATGCGGCCGCAGGCTTGGGCATCGCCGATGGCGGCTTCATCCAGGTGCTCAATGGCGTCGCAAGTCTTGCGATCTATGGTCCGCGCCGCGTCGTAATTCAGGTAATGGCTGAGATCGGATGACACCACGATCAAGGTTTCCGGCCCGCCCCAAACGCTTTGGAGAACCTCCGCCACCTCAGCGGGGCTGGCTTGACCGACCACCATGGGCAACAGTTGGAAATCGTTCAACACGGTTTGCAAAAACGGGATGTGCACTTCCAGGCTATGTTCGGCGGTGTGCGTTGCGTCATAGACGTGGACTTGAGGCAATGCCAATAAGGCCTCATCGAAGCTGTGGTCGACCGCGACCGGGCCCAGCGGGGTGAGGAACGTTTCGGCGCTGGACAACGCCAAGCCCACCGTCGCCACCCGGTGACACGGCCCCAATAGCACCACGCGTGTGATGACGTCCTTAAAGGGCAGCAGATGAGCATAAGCATGAGCAGCGACGGGACCGGAATAAATGTAGCCCGCATGGGGCGCGATCAAGGCTTTGGGCGCAGCTTTCACGTCTTCGCCAGCGTCGGCCAAAAAGGCCTCGATCTGGCTGGAAAGCGAAGCGGCGTCTGCGGGATAGAAAGCACCCGCGACGGCGGGGGAACGTACTAAGCTCATGATCTTTATATGGTATACTGTTTAGAGCAAAAACGAAACCGGGAGCGTGCCATGAGCGAGCAAAAGACCACGGAAACGTTCCAAAGCCCAAGCGTGGTACCGGGGCGCTATTGGCATAAGCTGGATGACGGGCGCGTGCAATGCGACCTGTGCCCGCGCGCATGCAAAATTCACGATGGCCAGCGCGGCTTGTGCTTTGTGCGCGCCGCCCGTGATGGCGAGGTGGTGCTGACCACTTATGGCCGCTCATCGGGGTTTTGCGTCGATCCCATCGAAAAGAAACCGCTCAATCATTTTTTGCCCGGCACGCCAGTGCTGTCGTTCGGTACGGCAGGCTGCAATCTGACGTGTAAGTTTTGCCAAAATTGGGATATTTCAAAATCGCGAGAATTCGACATTCTCGCCGCCCAGGCTTCCCCCCAAGCGATTGCCAACAAGGCCCATGAGTTGGGCTGCAAAAGCGTTGCGTTTACCTACAACGACCCGGTGATCTTTCTTGAATACGCGGTCGACACGGCGATGGCCTGTCACGATTTGGGGGTGAAGACCGTGGCGGTGACGGCGGGCTATATTTCGCCTGAGCCACGACGTGAGTTTTTCAGCCACATGGACGCCGCCAATGTGGATTTGAAATGCTTTAGCGAAGACTTTTATCAGCGCTTGTGCAGCGGTCATTTGCAAGACGTGCTCGACACGCTGATTTATCTCAAACGCGAAACCGATGTGTGGTTCGAACTCACCACCTTGCTGATCCCCGGCGAAAACGATTCTGTGGAAGAAATCGAGGCCATGAGCAAATGGGTGGTCAAGGAACTAGGCCCCGATGTGCCGATGCACTTCACCGCGTTTCACCCCGATTGGAAAATGCGCGACACCGCCAACACGCCTCACGGCACCTTGTTGAGGTCGCGCGACATTGCGTTGAAGAACGGGGTGCGCTACGCCTATGTCGGTAATGTGCACGACCTGAACGCCGAAAGCACCTATTGCCACGGCTGCGGCGAACGTCTGATCGGGCGGGACTGGTATGTGCTGTCGGATTGGAATTTGACCGATGACGGTCACTGCGCCAAATGCGGTGCGGCGTGCGGCGGCGTGTTCGATGGTCCGGCGGGAACCTGGGGTGCGAAACGCATGCCGGTCAACATGAATATTCACATGGGCTGATGGAATATAAAGCTTCACAGATGATCACCCGCAACCGCATCGCCATCCTTATTAAAGTCATCGTATCCGTCGCCTTGGTGTGGGCGCTGATGCGCGCCGTGGGCGTGGAGGATGCGTTTGAGCGCATGCTGGAGCTGCGCCCTGAATGGTTATCCATCGCCATTGTCTTAGGCTTGGTGCAAACGCTGATCGGCGCAATGCGCTGGCGTGCGGTGCTGGTTGCCATCGATGCGCCGATGGCGTGGCCGCAGCTGTTTCGCATCGCTTATATCGGGGCGTTTTTCAATCAAACTTTGCCGTCGTCGGTGGGCGGTGACGCGGTGCGCGGTTACATGGCGTACCGCGCGGGCGCGGGCTTGGGCCCGGCGGTGAACGGGGTGCTGCTGGATCGTATCGCCACCGTGTTGGCGTTGGTGGTGCTGGTCGCAATGATGACCCCGTTTGGTGCGGCGGCGTTGGAACAAGGTGACTGGTTCGCCCGCGCGTCGTGGTTGGTTTTGGCTTTGGCGCTGGGCGGCATCGTCGCCATCATGGTGTTGGATCGCTTGCCGCTGGCGTCCGGTCGGTTTCGCCTGATGGTCGGGCTGAGCGTGTTGGCGGGCGATGCGCGCGGGGTGTTTTTACAGCCAGTCCATACCCTTCAAGTGATGTTTTGGTCGATCTTGGGTCATGTGAACTTATCGACGATGATCTTCGTGTTGGCGTCCGGCTTGGGTGTTGAGGTTACGCTGGCCAACTGCTTGCTGTTGTTTCCACCGGTTTTGCTGGCCCAGACGTTGCCGATTTCGTTGGCCGGTTGGGGCGTGCGCGAAGGCGCGATGGTGGCGCTGTTCGCGTTGGCGGGCGTCAGCGGGCAAAGTGCGCTGGCGGTTTCGATCCTGTATGGCTTTGTGATGATTTTGGTGAGCTTACCGGGATCGCTCTTTTGGTTGGCGGCGGGCGGCAAAACCATCAAAGAGGCCGAAGCGTTCGCCGAACGTTGAGCCAAGACGTCTTTTGCAATTGCTGCTTTTACAATTGCTGCTGGGCCGTTCGCCTTGTTAGAGTGCTCGTAACTTATCTTTGCGCTTCCCATATCGGGGACAGCCCATTTCATTTTCGAACTCGGAGTTTTTCATGAAGATCTCGTTCGCCAATTTCGCCGTTCCCAAATCCGGCGCCGTCGTTGTCGGCGTTCTCGAAGGTCGCAAGCTGACCGCCAGCGCCCAGGCCGTCGATGACGCCACCAAAGGGGCCGTGACGCGCGCCATCAAAGCCAGCACGTTTAAGGGATCGAAAAACCATTCTCTGACGGTGATGACGCCGGGCGGGCGTTTGGGCCGCGTGGTGTGCGTGGGGCTTGGTAAAGCCAAAGACATTAAAGCGCTATCGCTGCAGACTTTGGGCGGACGCATCGTGTCCAATTTGAAAGCCCATGTGAACACTGCGCAGGTGCTGATCGATGAGGTCGAAGGCTGTGATCTGAAAGCGCATGAAATGGCCGCCGAGGTCGCGTTCGGTGCGCGTTTGGGCTCTTACGCGTTCGACAAATACAAAACCAAAAAGAAAGGCCACGACAAGCCGGTGCTGCGCGACGTGAAGCTGATGTGCAAGCTTTCCGCCAAAGCCAAAGCGCTGTATGAGCCCCAAGACAAAGTCGCCGACGGCGTGTTCATGACCCGCGATCTGGTGTCCGAACCGGCCAACGTGTTGTATCCCGAAACTCTGGCGGCGCAGGCCAAGACGCTCAGCAAACTGGGCATCAAGGTCGAAGTTTTGTCCAAGGCACAGATGAAACGTCTGGGCATGGGCGCGCTGTTGGGCGTCGCGCAAGGCAGTGCCCATGAACCCAAACTGGTGGTCATGCACTACAACGGCAAGCCCACGCGCAAAGGGGCCAAAGCTGCTCAGCCGGTGGCGTTCATCGGCAAAGGCGTGACGTTTGATTCCGGTGGCATTTCGATCAAGCCTTCAGGTGGCATGGAAGACATGAAATGGGACATGGGCGGAGCCGGTGTGGTAATCGGCCTGATGAAAGCGCTGGCTGGGCGCAAAGCCAAGGTCAACGCGGTCGGCGTTGTCGGCTTGGTGGAAAACATGCCGTCCGGCACCGCGCAGCGCCCCGGTGACATCGTGACGTCGATGTCCGGTCAAACCATTGAAGTGCTCAACACCGATGCCGAGGGCCGCTTGGTGCTGGCCGATGCGCTTTGGTACACCAAGGAACGCTTCAACCCGCACACCATGATCGATTTAGCGACACTGACCGGCGCGATCATGGTCGCGTTGGGCACGCACTATGCGGGGCTGTTTTCCAACGACGACGATTTCGCTTGGGAACTGATCGAAGCAGGACGCGATGTGGATGAGCGGGTGTGGTCGTTGCCGCTGGGCCCTGAGTACGACAAGATGATCAATTCAGGCGTCGCCGACATGCAAAACATCGGCGAGCGTTGGGGTGGATCCATCACCGCGGCGCAGTTCCTCAAACGCTTCGTCGGCGACACCAAATGGGCGCACCTGGATATCGCGGGCGTGACCTGGTCCAAATCCGGCAAGCCCATCGCGCCCAAGGGCGGCACCGGCTTCGGTGTGCGCTTGTTGGATCGCTGGGTTAAAAACAAGCTGGAAAAGTAAACCGTCCCAATGTCGGAAATCGCTTTTTATCACCTGACACGTTCGCCACTTGAAGCGGCCTTGCCCAAGCTTTTGGATAAGACCCTTCAGGCGGGCAAGCGTGCGGTGGTGATCGCGGGTTCCGCTCAGCGGGTGGAACATCTGAACGGCGCGCTGTGGAGCTATGAAGACGCCTCGTGGCTGCCGCATGGCTCGGCCAAGGATGGCCACCCCGAAGAACAACCCGTGTGGTTGACCGACAGCGACGAAAACCCCAACGGGGCTGCATTTTTGTTTTTGACCGACGGTGCGTCGGCGGCGGACATGGATGCGTATGAACGCTGTTTCGAGCTGTTCGACGGGACCAACGCCGACAGCGTGCAAAGTGCGCGCGAACGCTGGAAATCTTATAAAAGCGCAGGCCACACGTTGACGTATTGGCAGCAAACCGAACAAGGCGGGTGGAGCAAAAAAGAAACCTGAGGTTCGATTGAGTTCAGGAACAAAAAAAGCGGCGCAGTTAGCGCCGCTTTTTATAATTCTGGTGAGGTATACTTCAGCCCGGTTTGTGCGAACGGCGCGCCATGGCGCGTTCTGCAGGGTTGCCGCCAGCTTCTTCTACGCCTTTACGACGCTGCTCGCGGATGGCCTTTTGGCGGCGCTTGAACTCGGCTTCTTTGGCTTTCATTTTGCCGCTGAAGGTCACCAGCATCAATTGGCTGCCGATGATCGCCAAAAGCCCCATCATCATGGTGGCCGAAATCCAATACACTGCGTGCGCCAGGATCATGTCTTCGATCATGAACACGTGGTAGAAGAACACGAAAATCCACAAAATAACTTCGGCGAGGATGAACAGGCGAAACGAGATGCGCTCCGACAGCGGGCGCGGGTGCAGGTTGTTCGAATTGAGAAACGCCAGTGCGCTCAAAATTCCACCCAAAAAACAACTCGTAAACAGAAATGCGCTGATCACGGCGATCCACGCTTGCATCTCTGTAAAATTAAAGGCCTTGAGCAGCTCTAAATAAGCTTCCGCCATGGCCACCTCCATAATGTGGTCGTTACGACCATTTCTTGATGCCCGAACTTTGGGCGCCCCTCTGCAATCTATATGGGGAGACTAAGCTCAGCTCCCAATCGATTGCGGATATCAAACAACTTTGATCAGCAACATGATGTTGCGAATCGACATAGACTTCTGGCTTCAATAGTGTCTGGCTAAAGTGAAGAAAAAGTTACCTGCGCCCGTTGCCCTGCATCTGCTGCGTGTTTTAACTGATTACAGAATGCGCGCAATGCTAAATATTGTCGAACAAGATTCGTTTTTGTGACGCAATAAACATAAATCCATATTTGTACTATGAATTAAGCGTGTCGCTCTCTTCCATTGCCGCTTCGGCCTCAAGCCAAGCTATCTCTGCGTTTTGGAGCCTTTTTTCAATTTTACCGAGTTGAATTTGCAGCCGCGTGAGGTCGTCGCTGGTCCCTGAGTAGAGACTTGGGTCGGCCAGTTTTTTTTCAATATTTTCTTTCTCAATGTTCAGTTTAGCGACTTCTTGTTCTGCATTTTGAGCGTTTTTACGCAATTGGCTGATTGCGGCGCGGGCATCGGCGCGGGCTTTTCGTTCGGCTTTTTTGTCGGTTTTGGTGACTTTTCCGGTGCTTTCGCTCGCTTCGGACGCGTCTTTGCGACCGCGCCGGGCTTCCAAAAGCAGGCGTTTGTAATCGTCCAGGTCGCCGTCAAACTGCACACATTTGCCGTCATCGACCAGCCACAAACGATCGCACACCAATTCCACCAAATGCGGATCGTGACTGACCAAAACCACCGCGCCATCATAGGTGTTGAGCGCACCGACCAGCGCTTCGCGGGCATCGACGTCAAGGTGGTTGGTGGGCTCATCCAGCAGCATGATGTGCGGTGCGGTGCGGCTCATGTTGGCGAACAGCAGGCGGGCTTTTTCGCCGCCTGAAAGGTTGCGGATCGGGGTGTCGGCTTTGTCTTTGTTGAAACCAAACTTGCCCAACTGAGCGCGGACCTTAGGCTCTATAACGCCTTCCATCTGCTCTTGCATGTATTCATATGCGGTTTCGTCTACGGGCAGTTCTTCCGCTTGGTGCTGGGCGAAATAGCCGACTTCGAGCTTTTTGGATTTGACGATTTTGCCGTCTTGCGGTTTCAAACGCCCCGCCAGCATCTTCATCATGGTCGATTTGCCGTTGCCGTTGGCGCCCAACAGCGCGATGCGATCATCCATGTCGATGCGCAAATCCAAGTCTTTGATGATCGGCTTGCCGGGCTCATATCCCAACACCACCTCGTCCATCGCCACCAGCGGCGGCGACAGGGGGGATGGATTGGGGAAGGTGAAGTTGGTGGTTTTGTCTTCGATCACCGTGGCGATGGGTTCCATCTTTTCCAACAGCTTCAAGCGGCTTTGCGCTTGGCGGGCCTTAGAGGCCTTGGCGCGGAAACGATCGACGAAAGCCTGAATGTGGCGCTGTTCGGCCAACTGCTTGGTGCGGTTTTTGGCTTGTTGCGACAGTCGTTCGCGACGGGTTTTTTCGAAAAAGTCGTAGTTGCCGGTGTAGCGCACCAGTTTTTGCTGTTCCAAATGGATGATTTCATCCACCGCGGTGTTGAGCAGGGTGCGATCGTGCGAAATCACCATCAAGGTGCCGCGCCAGTTGGCCAGATAGGCCTCCAGCCACATGGTCGCTTCCAAGTCCAAGTGGTTGGTAGGCTCATCCAACAGCAACAGGTCAGGGGCCGAAAACAGCACCGCGGCCAAGGCCACGCGCATGCGCCAACCGCCGGAAAAGTCCGAACACAGGCTTTGCTGCGCTTGTTCGTCAAAGCCGAGACCCGACAAAATGCGCGCCGCGCGCGCTGGGGCGGAATGGGCGTTGATGTCGGCCAGACGGGTGTGGATGTCGCCGATGCGGTGCGGGTCGGTGACGGTTTCGGCTTCCGCCAGCAATTCGGTACGCTCGACATCGGCGGCCAACACCGTGTCGATGAGGCTCACCGGGCCGCTGGGGGCTTCCTGGGCGACCATGCCCAACCGTGCGCCTTGGCGCAGGTTGATGGCGCCGCCATCAGGCGTGATTTCGCCGGAAATCAGCTTGAACAGGGTCGATTTGCCGGTGCCGTTGCGGCCCACAAGGCCAACTTTGTGGCCTTTGGGCACGGCGACGGTGGCGTTTTCGAGCAAAAGCCGCCCGCCGATGCGAAATGTGAGGTCGTTGATATGTAACATGGCGGGGCTTTTAGCACGGTGATCGGCCCCTGGGAACAACATCTGGAACAACATCTCACGCGTGTACGGTGACAGGGGGTGAAAACCGCCTCTTGTCAGCGCCCAGCGATCCGGTTATAACGCCGCCACCCGGCTCAAAAGAGACCGGGCCGAAATTTCCTTTAACAGCAAAAGGCTCTTGAGCATGGCTGTCGAACGCACACTGTCGATCATCAAACCGGACGCTACTGAGCGTAACCTCACCGGCAAGATCAATTCCTACATCGAAGCAGCGGGTCTGCGCATCATTGCCCAGAAACGCATCCGTCTCACCCGCGACCAGGCTGAAGCCTTCTACTCGGTTCACAAAGAACGTTCGTTCTTTGGCGAATTGGTCGACTTCATGCTGTCCGGTCCGGTTGTTGTTCAAATCTTGGAAGGTGAAGACGCCATCGCGAAATACCGCGAAGTCATGGGCGCCACCAACCCCGCCAACGCCGACGAAGGCACGATCCGCAAGGACTTCGCCATCGACGTGCAGAACAACTCGGTGCACGGCTCCGACGCGCCGGAAACGGCTGCTGAAGAAACCTCGTTCTTCTTCTCCGGTATCGAAATCGCCGGTTAAGTTCAGTTTCGAGCTTAAGATTAAAAAGGCCGCTCCTATCAGAGCGGCCTTTTTTCGTTGTGCGCTGTTACGTCGGTGCCTTATTTATTTCTCAATTTCAGGTCCATGTACCAATCCATGGTGGGCGTGTTGGGGCCACCGAAGTCGCCCGGATCAATCACGCCGTCTCCACCACACACGGCACACGGTTTTTGATACAGCCCTGCGAACTCTGAGAACTTCTCATCACTGTCGGTGGTGAGATCGCTGTAACAGCCCTTGAAGGGGTTGAAGTCTTCTTTCGATCGCGTTGGCGCGACGAGGACAAAACCCGTGCCATGGCATTCGGGGCACATCGTATCTATGTATCCGCCCAGGTGCCTGTCACGCATTGCGGTTTTATCAATGCCCATGACGCCTATCTCCCTTCGATTTCGGCTCTGATGTCACCGACGTCTCGTTCGGGATGCGCGCGTTTTTCTTCCAAAACTTTCTGTTGAAGGTCGGCTTCGTTTTCAGCGCGTTCTTGTTCTTGTTCGGCTTTGTGTAATTCGTAAGCCTCCGAACCCGCCTCGACGACGGTTTTGATCTGCGTGACGACGGCGCCCGCGACCGCACCAACCGCAGCACCTGCAGCGGCACCCGCTCCACCGGCGGCGGCACCTCTTGCCGCTCCACCGGCTGCGCCATAAGCCGCGCCCTTGGCTGTATCTTTAGCGTGTTTGGCGAGGCTTTCTTTTACCGTTTGTTGGGTCATTTGAAGGCACCTCCTTTGAGGTTGTTTAGATTAACAATTTTACTATAGGTTGAGCTTTCTCGCCAATGAATTGAATGAATATGACGCAGAGCTTTCACGTCATTGCATGTTGTGCTTGAGTGTCCCAAGTTAAGGAGCCCCCTCAGATCAGGAGCCGAAAACCATGATCGCAGTGATCTTCGAAGTTTGGCCCGACCCGGACCACAAGCAAGCTTATCTCGACCTCGCCGCCGAACTGCGTCCGCTGCTCGACGGCATCGACGGTTTTATCTCCATCGAACGGTTCGAAAGCCTGGCGGAGCCGGGCAAAATCCTGTCGCTGTCGTTTTGGCGCGACGAAGACGCCATCGCCCAGTGGCGCAAGCTGGAGCGTCACCGTGCCGCGCAAACCCGGGGCCGGGGCGGGGTGTTCAAAGACTACCGCCTGCGCGTCGCGGGGGTGATGCGCGATTACGGGATGGAGGAACGCGGGCAAGTGCCTGAAGATTCTCAAGCCGAGCATGACGCATGACGGCGACGCTGTTTTTCGATCTCGACGGTACTCTGACCGATCCCAAGGACGGCATCGTGCGCTGCATTGGCCACGCGCTTGCCGCGTTGGGGGAAACGGTTCCCGCCGATGACGACTTGTTGTGGTGCATCGGCCCGCCGTTGCAGACGAGCTTTGCGCAGATGCTCGGTGGGCAAGAGCGTGTCGAACAGGCCGTTCAGCTGTACCGCGAGCGGTTTTCCACCATCGGCATGTTTGAGAATGCCGTTTACGATGGCGTTCCAGCGCTGCTGGGGACGTTGAAAGATCATGGATACCGTCTATATCTGGCGACCAGCAAGCCGCATGTCTATGCCGACAAAATTCTCGATCATTTTGAGCTGAGCGGATTTTTCGAGCGAACTTTCGGTGCCGAACTGGACGGCACCCGTGCGGATAAAACAGATCTGTTGGCCTACGCCATCGCACAAACCGGAGCTTTGCCCGATACCGCGTGGATGGTTGGCGACCGCAAGCACGATATGATCGGGGCGCGCGCCAACCAGGTCAAAGGCATCGGCGTGTTGTACGGTTACGGCAGCCGCGACGAGCTGGAACAGGCCCAAGCCTTCGCCGTGGTTGAACGTCCGTCGGACCTTGTCGGGCTGTTGTGCGCCTAATGGCTTTGGTGCAATTCGCTATCTATGTGGGCGCAAAACGCGTATAGATCGGTCACGCACGCTGGGTGCGCGCGTTCATTGGAAAACAGAATATGGCACACGGCGCGGCAACTCCCGTACTGCCGCCCGCAGCGGGTGGTGGGAATTCGCTCGCCTTTTGGACCGTGATTCCCAACGCCTTTTCTGCCGACGAATGTGCTCAGCTTAGCCAAGTGTATACCCAACTGGACGCCGCCGACGGGGTGAGCAACGGGGGGCTGGTGGCGGGGCGGTTCGACCAAAATGTGCGTCAATCGGCGCTGGTGTGGTTGCCCGAACGCGAAGACCTCGCATGGGTGGACGCGCGCATGGCGCGCTTGGCAGCGGACGCCAATCAGCAACTTTTCAACTATGCGCTGGAAGGCTTCGACGAACAGCTGCAAATGGCGTCCTACGGTCCCGGTCACTATTACGACTGGCACATCGATCGCGGCCAAGGCAGCACCGCAGGGCGGCGCAAGCTGACCCTGTCGGTGCAACTCACCCAGCCGGATCGATATCTGGGCGGTGAGCTAGAAATCAACGCCGACGGACGCCCTTTCCAAGCCCCGCGCGCCCAAGGCACGGCGGTGGTGTTCGCCTCAACAACTCTGCACCGCGTCGCCCCAGTAACCAGCGGCCTGCGCCACTCCCTGGTCGCCTGGGTCCACGGCCCGGCGTTCGTTTAGGGCTTTCGCCTCTCGGCACTTTTTGATTTCATAGGATCATTGGTGGTGGTAACACTGGTTGCTCTGCCGTGCGCTGAAAAGTTGGGGAACCGTTGATGACCGCCTTGCAAAAGATGACCTCGACCTTTGCGGCCTTGTGCATGGTGGCTCTGATTGTGTTTTGTTGGCGTGATGCAGATGCCGTTGCCCCGATCCTTGCTTTTGCGGTGCTGTTTGCCTTGTCCATCATCGTCACGGTCTTCAATCCTTCCGAACTTTCGCTCAATATGCTGAAAGGCGAGTTGTCGATGAAAACGGCGACGCCTGAGCAAGTGACAGTGGCATTGAAGACTGATGCGGAGATGGAAAAGATCGAGCGCAAGGACGGTGAGGGGGCGGACAAAAAATCCTCGCCGTTGGCCGAAGAAGCCAAGCACAAAACGGCCACAGAGCGCACCGACGCCGACTACCTCACCCTGGCGACCGACGCATGGCGGGCGGAAAATTTCGACGATGCATTGCGGTTTGCCTATGCCGGACTGGAACGTCCCGCCAGTGATCCACGTATCACGGCGGGCCTCTATTCACGTCTGGGAGCTATTGAAAATGACCTTGGGCTGGCGGAGTACGCCGAACGCCATTGCCGTCGCGCACTCCAAATTAGTCCTGATCTTTCGGCGGCCCACAACAACCTTGGCAACAGTTTGAGAAGAACGAATCGACCCGAAGCGGCAGAAGCAGCCTACCGTGAGTCTCTCCGCCTCGATCCAGGCGATTCTGTTGTGTACAATAACCTTGGCATCCTGTTAAGGGTAACGGATCGGCCCGAAGCGGCGGAAGCAGCCTACCGTGAGGCTCTGCGGCTTGATCCGGGGTATGCTTATGCGCACATCAACCTTGGCAACCTGTTGAGCGCAACAGATCGGCCCGAAAAGGCCGAAGCGGCCTATCGTGAGGCCATTCGGCTTGATCCGGGCTTGGCTGCTGCGCACAACAACCTGGGAAACCTGTTGAGCAAAACGGACCGGCCCGAAGAGGCGGAGGCGGCCTTCCGTGAGGCTCTGCGTCTTGATCCTGAGCATGCTAAGGCGCGCGGCAATCTTGAAGTTTTGCTACAGCGAAAGAACGAAAACAAAGACGAATCCGCGCCTTAACCCGCCGGATTATTCAACGCGCCCTCGGGCACGGTGTGATCGTTGATCAGCACGCGTTCGGCACTCACCCGCACCCGGCCCTCGGCGATGTATTTGACCGCGCGGGGGTAGATGATGTGTTCTTGTTCCAAGATGCGCGCGGCGAGGTCGTCGGGGGTGTCTTCGGGGTGCACGGCGACCACGGCTTGGTTGATGATCGGGCCTTCGTCCATCGCCGGGCGTACGTAGTGCACGGTGCAGCCGGAAAAGCGCGCACCTTCTTCGATCACCCGTTCGTGCACGTGCAGGCCTTTGTAGGCGGGCAGCAAGGATGGGTGGATGTTGATCAGGCGGTCGCGCCATTGGCGCACGAAACCGTCGGACAGCAAGCGCATGAAGCCCGCCAAGCACACCAGTTGGGCGTCGGCTTCTTCGATCTTGGCGCTCATGGCGGCGTCGAAGCTTTCGCGGTCTTCAAAATCTTTGTGGCTGAGCACGGCGGTGGGGATGTCGGCGGCGCGGGCGCGTTCCAGGCCGTAGGCGTCGGCCTTGTTGGACAGCACCAAAGCGATTTCGGCGGGGAAGTCATCCGCCGCGCAGGCGTCGATCAACGCTTGCAGGTTGGAACCGCGACCGGATACGAGCACCGCGAGCTTCATGCGCCTTAACCCCAGGCCTTGTCGGCGTTGAGCAGCACGACGCCGTCGTTGCCTTCGGGCCGGGCGATGACACGGCCGATCTCAAACACCGTTTCGCCCTCAGATTCAAAGATGGCTTTGAGCTCAGCGGCCTTGGATGCGTCCACCACCACGGCCATGCCGACGCCGCAGTTGAACGTGCGGGCCATTTCGGTGGCGGCGATGTTGCCTTCAGACTGCAACCAGCGGAACACTTCGGGCGTGTGCCAAGAGGTCGCATCGACCTCGGCGGCCAAGCTGTCGGGCAGCACGCGGGGGATGTTTTCCAACACCCCGCCGCCGGTGATGTGGCTGAGCGCATGCACGCCGCCTGCTTTGATCGCGGCGAGGCACGATTTAACGTAGATTTTGGTCGGCACCAGCAGCGCTTCGCCCAGTGTTTTGCCGGGTGCGAACGGGGCGTCGGCCTGATACGCCAAGCGCGCCTTGTCGACGATGTGGTCGCGCACCGCAGCTTGCATCTTGGTGTCGGCAGGGCCGCCGATCACGGCGTCGGAGACCACTTTGCGCACCAGGGAAAAGCCGTTGGAGTGCAAACCGCTGGACGCCAGACCGAGGATCACATCGCCGTCTTGAACTTGATCGCCGGTGAGTACCTTGTCCCGGTCCACCGCGCCGACGCAAAAGCCAGCCAGATCGTATTCGCCGCCGCCGTACATGCCGGGCATTTCCGCCGTTTCGCCGCCGATCAGCGCCGCGCCGGATTGGCGGCAGCCTTCGGCAATGCCGGACACGATTTCCTTGCCCGCTTTGACGTCGAGCTTGCCGGTGGCGTAATAGTCCAAGAAAAACAGCGGCTCAGCGCCTTGCACCACCAAATCGTTGACGCACATGGCGACCAGATCGATGCCGACGGTCGAGTGGCTCTGCATGGCGATGGCGACTTTCAGCTTGGTGCCGACGCCGTCGGTGCCCGCGACCAAAATCGGATCGTCGTAGCCTGCGGCCTTAAGATCGAACATCGCGCCGAAGCCGCCCAGCCCGGACACCACGCCGGACCGCGACGTGGATTTGGCGTCGTCCTTGATGGCGTCGACCAGTGCATTGCCCGCATCGATATCGACACCGGCGTCTTTATAATTTGCCCCGGACATGGCGGCCTCCTTAAGGGTTCTCAAATGGCTACTTTAGGCGCGCGTGAACGCGGCTCTGGTAATGACGGCTGGGCGTGCTAAAACAGTGCCAAGCCTGAGTTCTTCAGGTGAAACATACCCATTTAAGGCCGCTTTGCAATGGCGCAGAATAAGGGGACGCGACGGATGAGATTTGGAACCGCTTACGGGCTTGTTTTTGCCGCGCTGTTTGCGCTGCCCTGGGCGATACTGGGTGTGGAGGCTAAGGCCGCCGCGCCGCGCCTGTTCGAAGTCTCCAACGTGACCGTCGATGTTACCGCCGATTCGGCCGCGAACGCCCGCGTCGAGGCCCTGGCGAGCGGCGAGCAAAAAGCCTTGCAGCTGTTGTTGCAGCGCCTCACCTTGCAGGCCTATCACAATCGTTTGCCCGATATTGGCAGCGCAGAGCTGGCTGAATTGGTTCAAGATTTCGCGGTGGTCGAGGAAAAAGCCTCGTCCGTGCGCTACATCGCCAAGCTCACCTATCGGTTTCGCGCCGAAGGCGTGCGCGCCTTGTTGGATGCGTACGGCTTGCCGTTCGCCGAAACGGCGTCCAAGCCGGTGTTGATGCTGCCGGTTTATCAGGCGGCGGGTGCGTTGCTGTTGTGGGACGATCCCAATCCGTGGCGCGCGGCGTGGCAAAATTATGCTGAAAACGGCCCCGGCCAAGGCTTGGTGCCGATGGTTTTGCCGGTCGGCGATTTGAACGATGTGCGCACCATCGGTGCCGAACAAGCCATCGAAGGCGACATGGCGCGCCTGGAAGAAATCGCCCAGCGTTACGACGCCGGCGACGTGGTGGTGGCGCACGGCATTTTGCGCATGGATTCGTACAACGGCCTACCGGAACTGGAAGTCTACCTGACCCGCTTTGGATCGGCCCTGCAAGAACACACGGTGGTGAAAAGCTTCACATCTGAACCCGGCGACGACATGCAAACGTTGCTGAAGCGTGCCGCGGTGCAATTGACCGCCCAGGTCGAGGACAATTGGAAGCAAGACAACCTCATCCAAGCGGGCAGCGCGCAACTGTTGCCGGTGTCGGTGCCGGTGCGCGGCTTGGGCGATTGGGTCAAGGTGCGCGATCGTTTGAACGGTGTGGCGATTGTGCGCCGCGCCGATTTGGTGTTGCTGCGTCGCGACCAGGTGCGTTTGAACCTGCATTTCATCGGCGATGCGGAACAGTTGGCGTTGTCCCTCGACCAAGCAGACTTGGCGCTGTGGGAAGAAGCCGGGCAGTGGTATCTGGCGCAAAAAGTGTCTCAGACATCTGCTGCCCAGTGACGGTGCATTAAGTGACGGTGCGTTAAGTGAATATCCCCAATTTCATCACCCTTTTGAGGATTGCAGTGACGCCGTTTGCGGTGTGGCTGATCCTTGAAGGCTATCTGCTGTGGGCCTTTTGGGTGTTCGTCGCGGCGGGCATTTCCGACGCTTTGGACGGCTTCATCGCCAAGCGTTTCAACATGGAAACGGAGCTCGGCAAATATCTCGATCCGCTGGCCGACAAGGCGTTGTTGGTGTCGGTCTATGTGTCGTTAGGCATCGAAGGCCACATCCCCAATTGGCTGGTGATCATGGTGGTGTTTCGCGATGTGTTGATCGTCGGCGGCGCGTTGCTCTTTGAAACCATGACGCATTCCCTTACCATGCAACCGTTGATGATCAGCAAGGTCAACACAACCTTACAGATTGTGCTGGCGGCGGCGGTGATGGCCAGTGTCGGTTACGGCATCGATTTGGCCGTTGCGTTGGACGTCGTGGTGATCTTGACCGCCATGGCGACGGTGTTGTCGGGCTTGAGTTATGCGGTGGTGTGGATCAGGCGCTGGTCCCAATTGGAGGATGACGAATGAACGAACTCATGAGCCGGGATCGTCAGACCGTGGTGTGGATTATCAGCTTCGCGGTGTTTGTTTTTTTGCTGTACGCCCTGAGCGGCGTGCTGACGCCGTTCGTCGCGGGCCTTGCGGTGGCGTATTTCCTCGACCCCTTGGCGGATCGGTTGGAAGCGCTGCTGAAATCGCGCTCCGCCGCCACGGCGCTTATTTTGCTGACCTTTTTCGCCGCCGTGTTCGCCTTGGGCGTGGTGTTGTTCCCGCTGTTGCAAGCCCAGGTGACGGGCCTGATCGCGCGCATCCCCGAAGCTTTGGACGCGGCGCACCGGTTGCTCGACCCACTGGTCAAGCAGATCGAACAAGAGTTGGGCGCACAAGAAATTCAACAGCTCAAAGACAGCGCCGGTGCGTTCACCGGGGCGGCGGTGTCGTGGCTGTTGGATGTGCTGAAAAGCTTGTTCTTGGGCGGTAAGGCGTTCGTCAACGCGTTGTCGTTGCTGTTCATCATGCCGGTGGTGGCGTTCTTTTTGCTGCGCGATTGGGATCTGTTGGTCGCCAAAGTCGACGATCTGTTGCCGCGCGCGTCGGTTGAGACGTTCCGCGAGCAGTTCAAAAAAATTGATGAGACCATCGCCGGGTTCGTACGTGGACAAGCCACCGTGTGCCTGGCGCTGGGCACCATTTACGCCACCGGCTTGACGCTGGTGGGATTGGAATTCGGCTTGTTGATCGGACTGATCACCGGACTGCTGGCGTTCGTGCCGTACGTGGGCATGATCATCGGCTTGCTGATTGCCTTTGCCGTGGCGCTGATGCAGTTCTCTGACCCCATCTCGTTTGTGATGGTGGCGGCGGTGTTCGCCTTTGGTCAAACCGTCGATGCGGCGTTCCTCACCCCCAATTTGGTCGGTGGGCGGGTCGGTCTGCATCCGGTGTGGATCATCTTTGCGTTGATGGCGGGCGGCTCGATATTCGGCTTCACCGGCGTTTTGCTGGCCGTTCCGGTGGCCTCGGTCATCGGCGTGTTGGTGCGCTTTGCCATTGGCCGCTATCGACAATGTGCACTATATACCGGATCATGAAACAGATTCCCTTTGATTTCGACCCCAGACCGGCCTTGGGCGGTGAGGACTTTTTGGTCGCAGCGTCGAACGCCGACGCGGTCCAGTGGGTCGAACGCTGGCCCGATTGGCCGGGGCCGGTGTTGGCCATCGCCGCACCCGAAGGGGCTGGAAAAACCCACTTGGCGCATGTCTTTCAAGCCCAAAGCGGGGCACGTTTGGTGTGCGTAGACGATCTGCGCAGCCAGCGCGCCGATGGCGTGCTGGCAGGGGCGTCGGCGTTGGTGTTGGAAGATGTGGAAACGTTCCTCGACGCGGGTTTGGCCGAAGAGCTTTTGCATCTGTACAATCTGGCGCGCGAAGAGGGCGTGAAAATTCTCATGACCGCAGCGCGGCCACCGTCGCGTTGGGCCATCACCTTGAAAGACTTGAGCTCGCGCTTGAAAACCGCACCGGTGGCGGAAATCAGCCCGCCCGACGATGCGTTGATCACGGCGTTGATCGTCAAACAGTTCGCCGATCGGCAATTGAGCGTGGACCAGGACGTTTTGACGTATATGCTGGCGCGCATGGACCGATCGTTTTCGGCGGTGCGTAATTTGATCCACGCCATTGATGAACACGCCATGGCGCACAAACGCGCCATCACGGTGCCTTTGGTGCGCGAAGCGATGAGCGTTTTGGACAACCAAAAACAACAAGAAATGGATACTTAGGATGGATTTAGGACTGACCGGCAAAACAGCCATCGTGTGCGCCGCCAGCAAAGGCTTGGGCCGCGCATGTGCGCATTCCTTGGCGCGTGAAGGCGTCGACGTGGTGATCGCGGCGCGCACCGAAGGACCGTTGCTGGAAACCGCGCGCTTTATCGCCGACGACACCGGCGTGAACGTCACCCCGGTGATCGCCGATGTCGCCACCGAAGAAGGCCGCGCGGCGGTGCTGGCGCAATGCGCTGCGCCGGACATCTTGGTCAACAACGCTGGTGGTCCGCCGCCCGGCGATTTTCGCGATTGGGATCGCGACGATTGGATCAAGGCCTTGGACGCCAATATGCTGAGCGCCATCTTCATGATCAAATCCACCGTGGACGCGATGATGGACAACGGCTTTGGCCGCGTCGTCAACATCACGTCTGCTGCGGTGAAGGCACCCAACGACATTTTGGGCCTGTCCAACGGCGCGCGTTCGGGGTTGACCGGGTTCATCGCGGGGCTGAGCCGTAAAACCGTGCAAAGCAATGTCACCATCAACAACATCTTGCCCGGACCGTTTGATACAGACCGCCTGCACGCGACCATCGCAGCGGGCGCGAAAAACACCGGTAAAACCGTTGAAGAAGTGTCTGAGGCGCGACGCACGCAAAACCCGGCGGGGCGTTTCGGCGACCCGGCGGAATTCGGCGATCTGTGCGCGTACCTGTGTTCCGCGCAGGCCGGTTACATCACCGGGCAGAACTTCTTGATCGATGGCGGTGCCTACCCCGGCACGTTTTAATTTTGAGCGCCCGCTGGTTGAGGCGGTCGCATTTGCTTGGGTAAGTTATGCGCAACGTGACCTATTTCAGTGCCGGTTTGGTGGCGGAATTCGCCATTAGCAATCAGGCGTTCGATAAGTTCTTGAAGGACTTAAGCGAGGCCGAAGAGCAAATCGACGCCTATGGTGAAGGCGATCTGAGTACGGCGCGCACTTTGTTGGACAACTTCATGGCGCGTGCCCAGCAAGATGAAAACATTGAACAGGGACCTGGTGAGGTTCTCGGCGCGTGCTTCATTTGGAATTATTTCAACACCAACCCCAATGCGTCACGTGTCATCAGTGGCGACATCGTGATTGTTGATTTGGACGGCACGCTCAGCACCGTCGAATACGCATCGGCCAACGATGTGCAGATCGCTCACTAGGAATAACCAACTTAAAAATAGGGTTTGTATTCTGGGCAAAAAGAAGCCGTCACCCTGGGGGGACAGGTAGGGTGACGGCCTAAGTTTGGATAACGTGCAGGTCTGTCTGACCTTTATGCGTGAGGGTGGGTTAGGTTACTTTTTCGTGCCCCCGCCGCGAATGTCGACCATGAAGCTTTGCACTTCACCGCCGAGTTTTTCGGATTGTTGCGACATTGCACCGGCCGCTTCGAGAACTTGACCCGCCGCGCGGCCTGCTTCGTTGGACGCGGTGGTCACACCTTGGATGTTGCGTGCGACTTCTTGGGTCGATGCGTTTTGTTCTTCCACCGCCGATGAGATGGTGGTGGAAATTTCACTGATTTCGCGGATCGTCGCACCGATGCCTTCGATCGCCCCGACGGTGTCTTGGGTGGCGGTTTGGATGTCGCTGATTTGGGTGGAGATTTCTTCGGTCGCCTTGGCGGTTTGGTTGGCGAGGTTTTTGACCTCCGACGCGACCACGGCAAAACCTTTGCCTGCTTCGCCTGCGCGCGCCGCTTCGATGGTGGCATTGAGCGCCAACAGGTTGGTTTGCGACGCGATATCGTTGATCAGGTTGACCACGTCGCCGATCTTTTTAGCGGCTTCGTTCAAGCCTTGGACCATATCGTTGGACCGCCCGGCTTCGGATACGGCATTGGATGCGATCGACGCCGACCGCCCGACTTGGCGAGAAATTTCTTGCACCGAACTGGACAGTTCTTCTGCCGCCGCAGCAACTGCAGAGGCCTGGTTGGTGGTTTCTTCGGATGTCGCCGCCATGCTTTCGGCGGTCGATTGTAGTTCGGTCGAAGCGCTGGAAACGGTGCCCACCACGGTGCCGATGTTGCTTTCGAAATTGTCGGCGAGCTTTATGCGTTCGGTGATGACGCTCCACGTCAGCATCGCGCCGATGTAATCGCCATTGCGCCCATGGACCGGCGACACCAACAAATCCAAGTGCTCGTCACCCAAACGAATGTTGGCTTGATGCGGAAGCTTGGACGGGTCGGCAAGAATGCCGCGCTGATGTTGGGGGTGTTTGTGAAAGATGTCCACGCACTGGCCGACCAAATCATCGGCCTTGCATGGAATAAGATTTTCCAGCGTGCGCAAGGTATCGATGCTGGTTTTGTTGGCATAGGTAATGGTGAAGTTTTCCGGCTCCAAATACATTACGTTGATGGGCATCTGGTCGAGCATCTGCGCTTGGCGGTTGGCGATGCGTTCACTTTCGACTTTGTCGGTGATAATCGACCACGTCAGCATCGGTGCGACATACGTGTTGCCATCCATGATCGGCGTGACCAAAAGATTAAGAGTTTGGTCACCCAGTTTTATCTGTGTGTTGTGTGGCAGATTGGCGGGGTTGGACAGCAGCTTGCGCTGGTGTTCGGGGTTCTTGTGAAACACGTCGATGGAACTGCCGACCATGTCTGCGACCTTGATCGGCAACAGGTGCTCGATTTGGCTTAAGGTCTTAAGGCTGGTTTCGTTCATGTAGGTGATGCGAAAATCCCTGAGATCGCAAATCATCACCGCCACAGGCATGTCGTTGACCATTTGCTCAAACAGCTTGCTGCTTATAGGGCTTTTCTTCAGCATTATGAAATCCTCAATCCGGCACTACCGATCACGCACTAACCCGAGTGAATTGCTAGGGTATAGAGGCATGTGGTGCAGCTCAAATCCGATTTCAATCCTCTTTTGGCGCTTTATTTGAATTTTTTGCGTCACCGCGCACCGAGGCTTGCTCAGGCATGACATTTGGGTTCTAAGCGATTAAAGTAGTGGTGGAATTTCATATCCCCACGGCGATGTGTCCGATGACATTTCCAGCCGGGAAGTTCTCCATGTTTATTGCCTCGTCATGGGGCATATACTGAAATACGGATGCACCAATTTTGCACGCAAGGGTCCCGCCTATGAACTTCGTCGACTTTTCCAAGATCAGCTTGAATTCCAGTGATCGCTTCATCAACCGCGAACTGTCGTGGCTCGCGTTCAACACCCGCGTGATGGAAGAGGCGATGAACGAAAAGCACCCGCTTTTGGAACGGGTGCGGTTTTTGAGTATTTCGGCGGCCAACTTGGATGAGTTTTACATGGTCCGCGTGGCCGGGCTGAAAGGCCAAGTGCGCGCCGGCATCTCGACGATTTCCGAAGACGGCTTGACCCCGGCACAACAGCTGGTCGCCATCAACGAGGCCGCGCAACAACTGATGAAAAGCCAGCAAGATTGCTGGATCGTGCTCAAAGACCTGTTGTTTAAAGAAGGCATCAAAGTTCTCAAGCACGAAGAGCTTTCCGATCGCGACACCAAGTGGCTGGAAAGCTATTTCCTCGAACACATTTTCCCGGTGCTCACCCCGCTGGCGATCGACCCGGCGCACCCGTTCCCGTTCATTCCCAATTTGGGCTTTTCGCTGGTGATGTTGCTGCAACGGCGCAACACCGAAGAACAACTTCGTGCGTTGCTGCCGATCCCACATTTGATTGAACGTTTCGTGCGCTTGCCCGGTGCGGCTATACGCTTCATCCCCATCGAAGAAGTGGTGGAGATGTTTTTGGATCGCTTGTTCCCCAATTACAAACCGCTGCAAATCGGCAATTTCCGCATCATTCGCGACAGCGAAATGGAAATCGATGAAGAAGCCGAAGATCTGGTGCGCACCTTCGAAAGCGCGCTGAAACGCCGCCGGCGCGGCTCGGTGATTCGCTTGACCTTGAACCAAGGCATGACCGACGAATTGCGGTCTGTCGTCAGCGATGAAATCGTTGTCGATGAAGAAGACGTGTTCCGCCTGGGCGGGATTCTCGGCATGGCGGACTTGTCGCAGCTGATCGTCAAGGAGCGCACCGATTTGTTGTTCGAACCGTTCAATGCGCGGTTCCCCGAACGGGTGCGCGATTTCGGTGGCAACGTTTTCGAGGCGGTGCGTAAAAAGGATTTGGTGGTTCATCACCCGTACGAGAGTTTCGATGTGGTGGTGCAGTTCGTGCGCCAAGCCGCGCGCGACCCGAAAGTGGTGGCGATCAAACAGACGCTGTATCGCACCTCCAACGACAGTCCGATCATTGAAGCCTTGATCGAGGCGGCGGAGGCCGGCAAGTCGGTCACCGCGATGGTCGAGCTGAAAGCGCGCTTCGACGAAGAAGCCAACATCCGCTGGGCGCGCGATCTGGAACGTGCGGGCGTGCAGGTGATCTATGGCTTCATGGACAAAAAGACCCACGCCAAGGTCAACTTGGTGGTGCGGCGCGAAACCAAGGGGTTGCGCTCTTACGTGCATTACGGCACCGGCAACTACCACCCGATCACGGCGAAGGTTTATACCGACCTGTCGTTCTTCACCTGTGATCCGCAGTTGTGCGCAGACGCCGCACGGCTGTTCAATTACATGACCGGTTACGCCAGCCCCGAAGGTATGGAAAAGCTCTATTATTCGCCGCTGACCATGCGCGACCGTCTTGTCGATTTGATCGAAGAAGAAATCACCAACGCCAAAGCGGGCAAGCCCGCCGGAATTTGGTCGAAGATGAATTCGGTCGTCGATCCGGTGTTGATCGACGCCATGTACCGCGCGTCGAACGCAGGCGTGCAGATCGATTTGGTGGTGCGCGGCATTTGCTGCTTGCGTCCGGGCGTTAAGGGCTTGTCGGAAAACATCCGCGTGAAAAGCATTGTCGGGCGTTATCTGGAACATTCGCGCATCGTCGCGTTCGCCAACGGTCAAGAGCTGCCGTCGCGCAGCGCCAAGGTCTATATCTCGTCCGCCGATTGGATGCCGCGCAACTTGTATCGCCGCGTCGAAACCTTGGTGCCGATTGAAAACTCCACCGTGCATCGTCAGGTGCTCGACGAGATCATGGTGTTGAATTTGCGTGACACCGAACAGAGTTGGACCTTAGCTCCCGACGGATCGTATGATCGCATCAATGAAAACGGCGGCCTCAACGTGCACCACTACTTCATGACCAATCAGAGCGTTTCGGGGCGCGGCACGGCGGCGCGCCGCACGCGTCCCAAATCCAGTCGGTCGGGCAAATCCAAGACCAAATCAAACAAGAGCAAATAACACAGTCGATTGAGCGGGGTTGGGATGAATAGGATTGCGAGCGCCAAACCCGGTGAAGCGCATGGGCGCGTCGCCGTGGTGGATATCGGTTCCAACAGCGTGCGCTTGGTGGTCTATGACGCGCCGACCCGCTTGCCGATCCCGATGTACAACGAAAAGGCCCAGTGTGCGTTGGGCCGGGGCTTGGGTGCCAGCGGCGTGCTGCATCCAGATGGCGTCGAGTGCGCGCTGAGCTCGATCAAGCGCTTCGTTGGTCTCGCCAAAGCCATGGGGGTGGAGGAACTGGAACTGGTCGCCACCGCCGCGGTGCGCGAAGCCAGCGATGGTGATGACTTTGTCGCGCGTGTGCGCGATACCAATGGCCACGACATCAAAATTCTCAGCGGCGAAGACGAAGCCAAGTATGCCGCCCTCGGCCTGTTGATGGGCGTGCCCCAGGCCGACGGCGTGATTGGCGATTTGGGCGGCGGCTCGCTCGATCTGGTGGGCTTGGACGCGGGGCGCTTTACCCACTCCGCGACCTTGCCATTTGGTCATATCCGCTTGTCCGAAGCCGCCGAAGGCAATCCCGAACGCGCCCGCGACATCGTGCATGAGGCGATGTCGGAACTCAAATGGCTGCCGTCGGTCAAAGGCCGCACCCTGTATGCCGCAGGTGGGTCGTGGCGTGCATTGGCGCGCATTCTCATCGATCAGACCAGCCATCCGCTGCACGTGGTCGATAACTTCACCATCGATGCCGAGGCGGCGTTGAAGATCATGCATCTGATCAGCGGGGCGGGGCGTCATTCGCTGGACCTGATCCCCGGCGTGCCGAAAAAACGCATCGAAACGTTGCCGTTCGCGGCGGCTGCGTTGGAAGGCATGCTCAAGGTCAGCCAAGCGTCAAAGCTGCAGTTTTCCGGCTTTGGCATGCGCGAAGGCGTGTTGCTGTCGTGTCTGCCCGATGACATGCGCCATCAAGACCCGCTGCTCAGCGCGTGCAAGACCATGGCGGAACGCACCGGACGTTTTTCGGTCAAGGGCCGCGAGATGCTGGAATGGATGACGCCGCTGTACGCGGACGAAACCCCGGTCGAGCAACGCCTGCGTTACGCCGCGTGTTTGATGAGTGATATCGGCTGGAACGAACATCCCGATTACCGCGCCGAACATTCGTTCTTGCGGGTGCTGCGCATTCCTTATGCGGGGCTCAGTCATGCCGACCGTGCGCTGTTGGCGGCGACGGTGTACGTGCGCCAAAACGGCGATCTCGCGTCGCCGGTGATCCGGCCCTACATGGGGCTGCTCGACGTAGGCCAACTGTCGTGGATCAAAGTCACCGGCTTGGCGTTGCGCTTGGCGCATACCATATCGGGCAGCGCGCCGGGTGTGTTGGGCAAGACGAAATTAGACCTCGGTGAGGAAAAGCTCAAACTTCAAATCGATGATGCAGACCGCGATGCCCTGCTCAGCGAAGCCGTACAACGCCGCCTCAAAACGCTGGGGCGGTCGTTGGGGCTGAAGGGGAAAGTGGATTGACATTACTGAGCTGAAACGGTCGCAATGGTTCTTTCAGGTGGGAAACGCACCGAGACGGTTGTGCCTGAGCCCAGCTGGCTTTCAATTTCCAGAGACCCTCCATGCAACTCAACCAGCCGCTTGGACAAAGGCAACCCAAGGCCGCTGCCTTCGTGGCTTCTGGTCATGATGCTTTCCACTTGCTTGAATGGCTCCAGAACTTTTGGGATGTCATCGGCGGAAATTCCGCGTCCGGTATCGGCGACCCGTAGCACCATGGCACCATCGGAATTGAGGTGGGCGTCCACAGTGACACGTCCATTTGCAGGCGTGAACTTAATGGCGTTTGACAAGAGATTGAGAAGGATCTGTTTAAGGCGGGTGGCGTCTGCGTACAGCAACGCAAGGTCGTCTGGGATTTCGATGGTCACGGAAATCGATTTATCTTCGGCCTTTTGTTGAAGAAGATGCACAACGGTTGCTGCCAATATGGAAAGATTGTTTTTTGTCTCCTTGAGGTCTATTTCCCCAACTTCAAGTTTTGAAGTGTCCAAAATATCCGTAATAAGGGCGAGCAAATGTTGCCCGGAAAGGTGAATGTCCGCTGCGTAATCGGAGTAGGTGGCGGGGAGAGGGCCGAGAATTTCCTGTGTCATCATTTCGGAAAACCCGATAATTCCATTGAGGGGGGTGCGCAGTTCGTGGCTCATGTTGGCCAGGAATTGGGTCTTGGTGTAATTTGCGTACTCAGCATCCTCTTTGGCACTTCGCAGAGCATTCTCATATGCCTTGCGTTTGGTGATGTCCTCTTTAATGGCAAGAAAGTTCGTGATGGTTCCATCTTCGTTTTTAACGGGGGAGATGGAGGCCGCTTCCCAATAGAGTTCTCCGTTCTTTTTTTTGTTGTGGAATTCTCCTTGCCATTCATGGCCAGCGGTGACCGTCTCCCACAATTGCGTGTATTCCTCAGATGATGTATGCCCCGATTTGAGGAACCGTGGATTTCGGCCAATGACCTCTTCGGCGGTGTAACCAGCCGTCTCGACGAATTTGAGATTCACGTATTCGATGTTTCCGCTGGTATCCGTGATAATCACCGTGGCGGAACTTTGTTCGACCGCTTTGGACAGTTTTGTCAGCTCGCTCTGGGTGGCGACGATGCGATCATGACTGGCCTTCAGATCGAAATAGGGCTTTCGTAAGTTGGTCGCAACGATTGCTTGAAAAATCATCCAATAGGAAAATATTTTGAAAATATGCCCGGCGAAATTGGCGCGCTCATAGACGCCAACGTAAAATGTAAAGGCCAGTTCGCCGCTCATCGTCAACACGATAGAAAGGGCGATGAGACTTTTGTTGTGGGTTGAGATGTACCTGCCATAACGATACAGGGTGATGAGGGACAGCGCTAAGATCGCGATGATCGCGTATTCGCTGTAAACCTTAAACGGGGTGAGGCCAACGCCGTCGATGTAAGAGGTTGGGAAGTTTCCCGACAAGACGAGTGCGAACAGCGTGACCGCGACACAACCGAATCCAAAAATAAGCGGATATTTACCGATTTCCCGTTGCGCGAAAAACGGCGCTGAAACCAACAGGAGCGCTTCAAAGTATCTGGTCGATACCCAGAACTGGGTTGAGAGATTTCCATCATCTTCAACGAACAGATTCATGCCCTTGTAGACCATGGTGTGGGTGAGATCGAGGGCCCCAATCCAAAAATATCCGCAGGCGATGAAGATCAAAAAAAAGTTTTTCGAAAAGTCATAGGTCGTCCACGCGAGGGTGAACATGATGAACGAAATCACAATCGCGAAGAGTTCGCTGAGAAGATGAAAAGTGAGAAAATCGTATTGTTCGACGGCAACCAGAAAAACGGTCAGAACTGAGGGGAAAACCCAAACCTGGCGGTTAGATAAGGGCTCAATTCTAGTTTTCCAAATGGGGCTCAATGCAGACAAATGGTTGCTCCAGGTCAATCATGCCCCGTCCGCCTCACGTTATCGCGCGGAGGGATATATTGAACGGGCTGATTGGTATCGAATTTTGCTAATGTCCCAGCTCTGTAGGTACAGTGTAGCGTAAATCAAGCCATATGAGCAGAGGGAATAGTCTTGAAGAATAATTTAGGGCGCGGCGGCATCGGTTGCTGCTGCGAATTGGCCGATTGCTTTTAATTTTTCTTCCAATACAGACCAGTCGTCTCGTTCGGCAATCGCCGCCCAGACGCGCTCGACCTCATCGATCAGCATGGTGCAGGGCTGCGTGCCGTGGAAGTAAGCGTGGTCCGGTGTGATGGCGTCGGCAGGTGCGCAGGTGGCGAGGTCGGCGACGAGTTTTTCCAGTGCGGTGTCTGCATAGGTTTTTTTTGCAATGTCGCGGCGGGTGGCTTTACTGCCGCCATACCCATCGAAAAACAGCTGTTCGAATGTCACCTTGGTTTTGGCCAGCGCGGGGAACAGGCGGTGGCCCAATTCAAGGCGCTTGGCGTCTTGTGAGGTTATGCCAAGGCGTCGGCTCAGCGCGGCGTTGAGTGCCGTGTTGAACGCGTCGTCAAATTCGCTCAGTGCGTTGGACAGGTCTTTCTCACTGGCGAACGACGTGAAGCATTCGGCCAAGCGGCTGACGTTCCACAGCACCGCTTCGGGTTGGCGGCCAAAGGCATACAGGCCGACCTCGTCGAAATACGCGGCGGTGAACGTGGGGTCCATCCGGTCCATGAACCGCCACGGGCCGTAATCGAAACTTTCGCCGGTGATGTTGATGTTATCGGTGTTGAGCACCCCGTGCACGAAGCCCGCCGCGGTCCAATCGGCGGCAGTGCGCGCGGTGTTGGCGACCACGTGTTTGATCAGTTGTACCGCCAGTTCCGCCATCGGCGCGTCGGCGTCCACATCGGGCAAGTGGTGCTTGGCGGTGTGACGAGCCAAGGTCTCGAGCGCATCGAGGTCTTCAAAATACGCGTGGCGCTGAAAGCTGCCGATGCGCACATGGCCGTGAGACAAACGCACCAGCACCGCGCTGCGGGTCGGCGATGGTTCATCACCGCGGGTCAACGCTTCGCCGGTTTCGACCACGGAAAAGGTTTTGGAGGTATCGACCCCCAACGCTTCGAGCATTTCGGTGGCGAGGATTTCACGCACCGCGCCTTTTAACGTCAGCTTGCCGTCGCCGCCACGCGACCACGGCGTGCGTCCACTGCCCTTGGTGCCCAAATCCAACAAGCGACCATCGGCGGGATCGAGCAATTGGGCGAACAAAAAACCACGCCCGTCGCCGAGGTCGGGATTGTAATTGCGAAATTGATGGCCGTGATAGGCCAAGGCGATGGGCTCAGCTAAGCTGCCCGGCAGGGGGTGGAACTTGGCGAAATGATCGGTCCAGGCTTCATCGCTGAGTTCATCCAGCCCCACATGCTGCGCCCAGCGTTGATTGCGAAAGCGCAGATCATGCTTGGGGAACTGGGCGGCGGGCACAGGCTCAAAAAAACGCGACCCCAGATCAAGGTGGGCGGTCGAAGCTTTAAATCGTGATGGCGCGCGCATGGGTCAGCCTTTAAGCATTGGAGCGGGGTGAGCGCTATATGTGAGGTGAGCCGATCCGAGATTCAACCGTGACGTCAAAGGGGTTTTCGCCACACCGTCGCCAGCCACGGCTGCTGGTCGCGCGGCAGGCCCTTGGGGCGGAAATAATGCCGGATTTCGATAAAGCCCACCGTGGTGACGAAGGCGCGCCAGGTGTCTAAATCGTGGTAACAACCATATCGTTCTTGATTGAAACCTTCTTGATTGTTGCCGCGCGGGTTGGAGCAAAACAAAACCCCACCGGGCTTTAAGGTGGCATACAGTTCGCTGAGCACGCGGGGGACTTCCTGGCTGGGGACGTGAAAAAGTGAGGCGTTGGCAAATACCCCGTCAAAACGCGCAGGCGGCAAGTCCAGGGCGAGGAAGTTTTGATGCCACACCTCACAACCGGTTTCGGTGTGGGCCATTTCAACAAATTCTTTTGATCCGTCGAGCCCCACGGCCTCAACCTTTTGAGATTTGAAATAGGCCAAATCGCGCCCCGGTCCGCAACCCAGGTCGAGCACACTGTGGGGCGCATCGCCTTGCAGCTCGCTAAGCAAGGCGTCGTAATTTTGTGTCACGTCGTGATCCCAGGTGCCTTCGCGAAAACCTTGGGCGGATCGGTCGTAATGATTGAGTGTGCGCTTTGCCGCGTGCTGCAAATCATCATCGGTCAATTTTGCAGACATGCGGATCATCCTATGGATTGGCTCTTGTCGGTGAAGTTTACGTCGAATTGCAGTGCAGCCAGATGGGCGTAAAGCGGACTGCTGTCGAGCAGCTGTTGATGCGTGCCGGTGGCGACGATGCGACCGTGATCGATCACCGCGATGCGGTCCGCGTTCACCACGGTGGCGAGGCGATGCGCGATCACCAACGTGGTGCGTCCGGCTTTCAGCGTTTCCAGCGCAGCTTGCACCAGACGTTCGCTTTCCGCGTCCAGCGCGCTGGTGGCTTCGTCAAGCAACAACACCGACGGGTCGCGCAACAACGCGCGGGCCAACGAAATGCGCTGGCGTTGGCCACCCGACAGGCGCACGCCCTTTTCGCCCAAAAACGTCGCGAAGCCTTGTGGCAATTGGTCGAGGAAGTCTGCCGCCGCCGCCGCCTCTGCCGCTTGGCGCACCGCGTCGTCATCGGCGTCGGGGCGGCCATAGCGGATGTTGTCCCAACCGCTGGCGCCGAATAGCACCGGGTCTTGCGGCACCAAAGCGAAGCGTTCGCGCACGTCCTTGGGATCAGAATCGCGCACATCGACACCGTCGAGCATCACCTGCCCATTATCCGGGTCGTAAAAGCGCAACAGCAATTGAAACACCGTCGATTTGCCCGCGCCCGATGGGCCGACCAGGGCCAAGGTCTCGCCCGGTTTGACGTCCAGCGTGAAGTCCGTGAGTGCCGCTTGATCGGGGCGCGATGGATAGTGGAAGGTGACGTTCTCGAAGTGAACCTCGCCGCGTGCGGGCTGGGGCAGGGCTTTCGGTTGTGCCGGGGGCTTGATGTCGGTGTCCGCTTCCAGCAGCTCGATCAGGCGTTCCGTTGCCCCGGCGGCGCGTTGCAGCTCACCATACACCTCGCTCATCACGCCGACGGAAAAGGCCACCAGGGTGGCGTAATAGATAAACGCCGCCAGCTCGCCGCCGCTGATCTCACCAGCCAGCATTTGCCGTCCGCCGACCCACAAGATCACACCGATGGCACCGAACACCAACACGATCACCACCGCCATCAAGGCGGCGCGGGTGCGGATGCGGGTGATGGCGACATCAAACGCGTTAGTGACCTCGGCGCCAAAACGTGTGCGGTCGACCTCTTCGTGGGTGAAGGCTTGCACCGTGGACATGGCGTTGATGGTTTCTTCGGCGAACGCGCCGACGTCGGCGACGCGGTCTTGGCTGGCGCGCGACAGTTTGCGTACACGCCGCCCAAAAATCAAAATCGGCACCACCACCACCGGCACCACCAGCAACACCATGGCCGTCAAGCCCGGATTGGTGATGAACAACATGATCACGCCGCCGACCAGATTGAGCGCATTGCGCAACGCCACCGACGCGCTGGACCCGATCACCGATTGCAACAGCGTGGTGTCGGTGGTCAGCCGTGATAGCACTTCACCGGTTTTGGTGGTTTCGAAAAATCCCGCATGCAGGCTCATCACCCGATCGAACACCGCGCGGCGCAAGTCTGCGACCACCCGTTCGCCCAGCCACGACACCATGTAAAAGCGCGCATAGGTGCCCAGCGCCATGATCACAGACAGCGCCAACAACATATACAGCGCGCGGTCCAGCGCGGCCGCGTCACCATCGCCAAAGCCACCGTCGATCAAAGCTTTCAGGCCTTGGCCGAGACCCAGTACCGCAAGCCCGGTCACCAGCAGTGCGGCGATGGCGGCGATGACGCGCGGCGTATAGGGTTTTAAGAACCCGGCGGTGCGACGGAGGTAGCGAAAGTCACGGCTTTTGGGCCGGTCGAATGCTGCGCTGTTTCTGGCCAAGTCTGATATCCCAATGAAATACCTGAGGTCTGCAATATATGGGCATGTTTGCGGGCTAGGGCAATCATCAGCAAAATTTAGCTTGCGATGCTCACCCGGTTTCGACCTGCGGCCTTCGCATCATATAGGGCCGTGTCGGCGCGGCGCATCAGGTCTTTGATGGTCTCGGCTTCGCGGATGGTAGCGACGCCGAAGCTGGCGGTCTGCGGCGAAATACCAGTCATGGGGGTTTGTTCAATTTCAGCCCTGAGCGACTGAGCCAGTTTCTGAGCCCCTTCGCCTTGGGAATAGGGGCAGATTACCAGAAACTCTTCACCGCCCCAACGTCCGGCGAGGTCGCTTTCGCGGGTGTGCTTTGATAGTATGCCCGAAATGTGCTTGAGCACTTTGTCGCCAATTTCATGGCCGTACTCATCATTAATTTGTTTAAAATGATCAATGTCCATCATGATGATCGAAAAGACGGTTTGGTAGCGCTCAAATCGTGCGAACTCGCGATGCAGGATTTCATCCGTTTCCAGTCGGTTGGACAGGCCGGTCAAGGGGTCCGTGCGCGCCAGACGGTCCAGTTCCCGGTTGGCGGTTTCAATTTTGGCATGGGCCGATTGTAATGTGACGGATGCTTGTAGACCCTTGCGGTAGCGATAATAAATGTAGCCCGTGAGCAGTCCGAGGCCGAGCAACGCTTGCCAAAAAAGGGTGTAATCGCCTTGCTTGACATATGCAACGGCAAGCCAGCGGTTGTAGATGGCGTTGATCTCGGCGGGGTGAATGGTGTTGGTGGCGCGCTCTAAGATGTTTAATAGCTTACCGTCATCACTGCGCACCCCAATGGCATAATTCGCCTTGATGCCGACCGGGCCTGAGATTTTGACGTTTTTGATGTTTTGGATTTGTAAGGCATGGCTGATGGTGGCGAGGGTGTCGATCATGGCGAACAAATCGCCCCGGCTGACCTGCTTTAGACCTTGCGTTACGCTATCGACCTCGACCAAGTTGAGGTGCGGGTGGGCTGTTAACAGCATTTCCTTGGTCGAATGCCCGCGTACCACGCCGATGCGCTGATCGTTCATCTGGTCGATGTCGGAAATATAAATTTGGTTGTCGCGGGTGGCGATCACCTGTTCGAGCGACAGCCAAGGGGAGGTGAAATTCAGGTGTTTGCGTCCCCCCGTATGCTTGGCGTACATGGGCAGTATGTCGCACTTGTTTTGCTTGGCGAGGTCTAAGCTTTCGGCCCAGCTTTGGCTGGGGACGATTTTCAGTGGGATTTGTGTTTTGGTGGCGAGTAGTTTGACGAATTCCGATGAGATACCCGTCAAGCTGCCGTCAATGTTCACGGCCTCCAGCGGCAAGCGGTTGGGATGCACGCACAACTTCAGTTCAGCCAATTGGCGCAGATACGCCAAGTCGGCTTCCGACAGCTGAGAAATGTGGTTTTCCTTTAAGGCCCATTTTTCATTGATTGCCTGAATGTCTTGCGAGGTCACGGAATCGACCGCCTTTTGCAAGATGGCGTTTAAAATGGCGTTGTCTTTGTGGGTGGCGATGGAAAACGTGGTGATGAACACGGGATCTGACACTTTACCGCCGAACTTGATGTCAGTCATGGGACTGTCGCGCAAGATATGGCGGGCGACCAATGGCACTTCCATCGCGGCATCGGCCAGCCCCAGCCGTACGCCGACGAACGCGGCTTGGGTGGATGGGAAGGTGACCAATTGAATGTCGGGGTAATACTGGCGCAGAAATTCACCGAAGAAAAAACCATCAATGAAGCCAAGGCGCTTGCCGGCAAGGCTGTCGAGATCCGTAATTCGGTTTTCAGAGCTGCGCACGTAAAGGGCGACGTTGGTGATGTGATAGGGGTCGGTAAAGCGCAGATACTTTCGCCGTTCCTTGGTGTTTGCGATGTTGAGCATCACATCTAGTGAACCATCTTGCATCATGCCCAGAAATTCGCTCCAACTGGGGCCACTGATGTATTGCACTTTGATGTTGAGCTTGTGGGCGAGCAAGTTCATGTAGTCGATCGAATACCCGATCGGCGCACCATTTTTATTGTAGTTGTAAGGCTTCCAGTCCATTTCGTTGTGCACGCGCAAGGGGGCAGGGTGCGCGCGCAGCCAAGCTTGTTCCTCTTCGGTGAGGAACAACGCGTCTTGCGCCTGGGTTTGTGTGGTGAACACAATTGCAAACGCCAAAATCGTCCAAACTAGAAATCTCATGGCTCTCGTCCCCCGTGAGCCGCCACTTCAATGAACAGAGGTGGGCAAAACGTCACTCGCCGTTGGAATTGTCCAACAGAACGACTTTTTTGTTTTTGATCGCCAAACCCATTTCGCCGGAGCGCAGCTTGACCGCGGCTTCGCCGAACATGTCATAGCGCCAGCCCTTCATCGCTTCGACATTGGCTTCCTTGCCGAACGCCGCGATTTGGTCAATGTCGGACGAATTGGCGATGAGCTTTTGCGCCACGCCGGTTTCTTCGCAGATCATCTTCAAAAAGACTTTCAGCAAATCGGACACCGGGCCGATGCCGGACGGTAGGTCGAGCTTTTTTTGCGGTTTGGGCAATTCGCTGTCGGGGATCGCAAGGCCGCGTTCTACGGCTTTGAGAATCTCCGCGCCGCCGGGACCTTTGGCCATGCGATCGCCCAGCCCGCGGGTGCGGGCCAGGTCGTTGGCATTTTTCGGCGCGTGGTGGGCGATTTCCATCAGCGCGTCGTCGCGCAAGATGCGGTTGCGCGGCATATCGCGGCGTTGCGCTTCGCGTTCGCGCCATGCGGCAAGTTCTTTCAAAAGTGCGGCCACGCGAGGCTTGGGGTTACGCGCCTTGATACGTTTGTGGGCCAGATCGGGATTACCTTCGTAGGTCGCCGGTGAACGCAGCACTTCCATTTCCGATTCCAACCACGCTTCGCGACCGTTGCGTTCCAATTGCTTGGACAGCTTGCGGTACGCGTCGCGCAAATGCGTCACGTCGGACAGCGCGTAATTGATTTGCTTGTCCGAAAGTGGGCGGCGCGACCAATCGGTAAAGCGCGACGATTTGTCGATGCGCGCCTTGGTCAGCTTGGCGATGAGGTTTTCATAACCGACCTGATCGCCGAAACCACACACCATCGCCGCGACTTGAGAATCGAACAGCGGCGCGGGCACGTGGCCCATCAGGTGGTAGAAAATTTCCAGATCCTGGCGCGCGGCGTGAAAAACCTTCAAGGTTTCCGGCGCATCCATCAGATCGAACAGCGGTGCCAAATCAATGCCCGGCGCCAACGCGTCGATGGCGGCGGCGTCATCGGGGCCTGCGACTTGAACCAGGCACAGTTGCGGCCAGTAGGTGCTTTCGCGCATGAACTCAGTGTCCACGGTGACGAACGGCAGGCCTTTAAGCGAATTGCAGAACTGAATCAGTTCCGCTGTTTTGGTGATTAAGGTCATGATGGCACTGCTTTTACACGTTTTCAGCCGGATTCGAAACCGTCAAATAAAAGTCACGTGTTGAAACGGTAAAGCCCTTGCTACAGTGTGGCGATTGCGGGCCATGATTCTGGGGGAAAACGAGGGAGATATGCAGCCAAAATGGTTGAATTGAATGCCATAAAGCTTGAAGACATTGTCGAGCGGCCCGTCAGCCAAGAGGAATCTTGGGATGTGGCCGATTATCTGTTGGCGTGCCTCACCCATGTGAGCAATGCGCGGCCTCTGTTCGGTGTGTTTTGCACCGAAACGGGTGATTTGACGTGGACGGCCGGTGGGGCGGAGTTTCATCAACTCTTGGATTGCGGTGAGTTGGATGGGGAAATCTCTCGCTTTGCGCCGTTGATGGCGGCGTTTGGCATCGATGCACAAGAAATCGATCTGATTGTTCAAGATGCAAACCAGCTTTCACCCGGCGCGGCGATGACGGTGATGAAGCCGTTGCCCGGCATCGATGGTAAGCGCTTTCGCGTGGTGATGCGCAGGCGCTTGGTGCCGCGCAAGCACCAAGTTCAGTTTTCGATTTTCGACGTCACCGCGTTTCAAGAAACGGCGCGCCGCACCCGAGCAATGGCGATGGCGCTGGTCAAGGATCTCAACGTCGATTTGAACGGCGAACAGAGCGCGCGCAGCTTGCTGGATGACGTCGTGGCGGATATGCGCCGCCTGTTCTCCCTTTACGATGACGATGCGATCACGACGCTGGCGGCAAGCATGAGCGCGCGCGTCACGGCGGTATCTGAACGTATGGTGGCGATGCTGCGCACGTTTGAACAAGGGGGAGAGGGTGGCGATCAATGGCAACCGATCGACCTTAACCCCCGGTTGCGCCCGGTGATCGCCGCGCACAATGTCCCAGTTAACGATTGGCACGAGTTGCACGGCGAAGTCTTGCGTACCGTGGACGGGGTGCCCGCGCTGATTCCTGAGCTATCCGAACAGGTCATTCACGCCCACAGCTTTGTTAAAAATGCTTCCAGCACGATGTTGATTTCACCGACGACTGAACGCTATTTCGCCCTCAACGGTCCCGCGGCGGAGCGCCATTTTACCACCGTCGAAGATTTTGTACGTGCCATTGGGGTGGAGGAAAATTCCACCCGCACGGCGGTGGAGTTCTTCACCAACCTCAAAACCGAACCTGCGTTGAGCCAGTTCGCGGTGAACGGTGAAAATGTCGAAGCTTGGGGCCGTCCCGGTCTTTATGGTGGCTGGCAGGCGATGCTGGTGCCGATTTCCACCCACGGCGCGACCTTGGGGCGCGGCGACGGTGTTGATGTGCGCGGCTTGTTTCACGGTCTTAAAAACCTGCTTTTACACCTGCAAGTTCTGTATGTGGTGCACACCCGCGCCGATGTGGATCAAGTTGAGACCGGGTTGAGCGACGCGGCGCAAAAGATCAGCGCGCGTCTGGGCGATCTCGACGCCATCGCTGAAACCGGTCATCGTACTCGCGCTCACGAACAAGAAACCGTCGCCCAGTGGCTGGCGGCGGCCAAGCGGGTCGGCGATGAGCAAGGCGGCGTGGTCGAGGTAATCTGCGACGGCATCGATCGCACTGTGTTCACCGACGCCCCGTCGGAAATGGAAGACACTTTGGAAGAACTGGTGCGCAACGCGTTTCAGCATGGTGCGCAACACGTCAAGGTGGGGGCGTTGGGGCGCGGCGATCATTTGTGCCTCAACATCACCGATGATGGTCCGGGCATGTCGGCCGAAAAACTCAATCAGGTGCAACAGGTGCTGAAAAACCGCGTTTACAACCCCGATTTGTCCACCCGCAAAGACGGCACCGGCAACGGTCTTTTGGCCGCCGCGAACGCAGTGTCTCGCTTTGTCGACGGCCAACTCAGCATCGATCAAGCGCCGGGCGGGGGCGGTGTACAAATCGGCATTTCCATGAAGCTGCCCGCCTGATCGGACTTTATTGTCGTCTCGGTTCAGTCTTTCCTTGACAAACCGCGCGCAAAGGTGTGCTTTTGCGCCGATTTCACGCGTATTTGCGCGTTTGTTTTTGGACGCTTTTTGTCCTGTTTAAGAGATGTAAGGATCATCGATGCACCCCTACCGTACACACACCTGTGGCGCGCTCCGTCTTGAAGATGCGGGTGCTGAGGCACGTATTTCGGGCTGGGTGCATCGCAAGCGCGATCACGGCGGGCTGTTGTTTGTCGATGTGCGTGATCATTACGGCCTCACCCAGGTGGTGATCGATTCGTCTCACGATGCGTTCAACGCGGTTGAAAACGCCCGTCCTGAAAGCGTCATCACCGTGACCGGAAAGGTCGTGCAGCGCAGCGAAGACACCGTCAATCGCGAACTGCCCACCGGTGAAATCGAAGTGGTGGTCAATGACTTCCATCTGGAAAGCGCCGCCGACGTGCTGCCGATGCAGGTCGCGGGCACCGAAGATTATTCCGACGAGATGCGCTTGACCCACCGTTACCTGGATTTGCGGCGCGAAAAGGTCCATGCCAACATCGTGTTGCGCAGCCAAGTGATCGCGTCGATCCGTCGTCGCATGACCGATCAGGGCTTTTTGGAAATGCAGACCCCGATTTTGACCGCCAGCTCACCCGAAGGTGCGCGCGATTATTTGGTGCCGTCGCGCATCCACCCCGGTCAGTTTTACGCGTTGCCGCAAGCGCCGCAGCAGTTCAAGCAATTGCTGATGGTTTCGGGTTTCGACAAATACTTCCAGATCGCGCCGTGTTTCCGTGACGAAGACGCCCGCGCCGACCGTTCACCGGGTGAGTTTTATCAGCTCGATTACGAAATGGCCTATTGCACCCAAGACGACGTGTTCGAAGCGATCGAACCGGTGCTGCACGGCATCTTCGAAGAATTCGGCGGCGATCGTGAAGTCACGCCGTTCCCGTTCCCGCGCATCGCTTACAAAGACAGCATGCTCAAGTACGGTTCCGACAAGCCCGATCTGCGCAACCCGCTGATCATCACCGATGTCACCGAACACTTCGCCGGTGGTGGTTTCGGATTGTTCGCCAAGAACATCGAAAAGGGCTCCGTTGTGCGCGCCATCCCCGCACCGGGTGCGGCTGCAAACCCGCGCAGCTTCTTTGATAAGCTCAACGACTGGGCGCGCGAAGAAGGCATGGGTGGTCTCGGCTACATCATCTACAACGCCGACGGCACCTCCAAAGGTCCGATCGCCAAGAACTTGGACGACGACCGTGTCGCGGCGATCAAAGAACAGACCGGCGCTAAAGACGGCGACGCGGTGTTCTTCGTCTGTCAGACCGAAAACTTGGCCGCCAAGTTCGCCGGGTTCGCCCGCGACAAAGTCTGCGACGTTTTGGACATTCGCGAGTCAGGTAAGTTCAAGTTCTGCTGGATCGTCGACTATCCTATGTATGAGCTGGACGAAGACACCGGCAAGATCGAATTTTCGCACAACCCGTTCTCCATGCCCCAAGGCGGTATGGAGGCGTTGCAGGCCGACAACCCGTTGGATGTTTTGGCCTATCAATACGACATCGTGTGCAACGGTGTGGAACTGTCGTCGGGTGCGATCCGAAATCACTTGCCGGACATCATGTACAAAGCGTTCGAAATCGCCGGGTATTCCAACGACGTGGTGGAAAAAGAATTTGGCGGCATGCTCAGCGCGTTCAAATTCGGCGCACCGCCTCACGGCGGGTCCGCACCGGGCATCGATCGCATGGTCATGCTGTTGGCCGACGAGCCCAACATCCGCGAAATCATCGCCTTCCCGATGAACCAGCAAGCCCAAGATCTGCTGATGGGCGCACCAGCCAACGTCGAAAACGAACGCCTGCGCGAACTGCACATCAAACTCGCACCGCTGCCGAAAGCGGAAAAGAAAAGCGAAGAGGGTGAAGAGAAGGGCGAAGGCTAAGGCTCAGCCGCTCGCACCAAATGCAAAACCGCCCGGCTTACGCCGGGAGGTTTTTTGTTGAGATCAGCGAATGTCCTTTTTCCCCGATGGGATATCGGCGTTTAAGGCTTCTGAGAAGTTTGCAAACGACATTGTCACCGAGGCGAGTTCCACGTCTGAAAAGTCCGTTCCGCGCACATTTGCGCCGCGCAGGATGGAGCCGCACATCACCGCGCCCGTTAAGTCGGCGTTTTCGAGATTGGCTTGGCGCAAGTCGGCATCGATCATGAAGATGTCCTGCATTTTTGCGCCGATCAATTTTGCTTCGCGCAAATTCGCCAAATCCAGGCTGGCGTGTGTGCCGTTGTCGGTGCTGGTGATGATGGCATCGGTCAGGTCGGCCTCGCTCATCAACGCGGTGTTCATTTGGCAGTTGCACAAGTTAGCCCGCTGCATGTCCGCACGGCGCAGGTTCGAGCCGATCAAGTTCGCGTTTTGAAAATTGGCATCCGCCATGGTGGCTTCGTTGAAGCGGGCATGGGCCGCGTTGGCGTTGCTCATATCGACGCCATCCAAGTGTGAGCCATGCAGATCGACGTTGCGCAAATCAGCTTCGAGAAGTTGAGCGCCGGTCAGGTCGCAGCCATCCATAACGGCGGCTTGCGAACGATTTTCGTGGCCCAGCCGGGTTTTGTTCAGGTCCGCTTTAGCAAAGTTTGCGCCAGACATTTGACAGTTGTACATCACCGCGCCTTGCAAAACGGCATTTGAAAAATCGGCACCGCGAAGGTCCGCACCGACGAACAGAGTGCCGCTTAAATCGGCGCCCGAAAAATCCGCATTGCGCAGGTCGGCGTCCCTCAGGTCCGCCTTAACGGTTGTTTCTGCAAGAAGTTGGAAAAGGACGTCACCTGTTTCTTTGTTCAGGATGTTAAGCATCACCTTCTCCTTTTCTGTCATCGCGAAATAAGCTTAAGAGCGCGCTCTCAACCTTATCGGTTCCGGTTCAACAGCGGCGGTGTGCGCCAAAAGATACACGCCACATTAGTGAGGGCTAATATTATAGCACGCACAGGGAGCTTCGCCCACACGAGAGGTTCGCGTTGGAGTGTCGCTGGGGGTGTCACGTCGGAAATGGTCCGGAAATAGGAAGGTGCACGGTGAAGACACTTCCCACGCCCTCTTCGCTGTCGACGCTGATGGAGCCGCGATGCATTTCTACGAATTCTTTGCTCACGCTTAAACCAAGGCCGGTGCCATTGAAGCCGTCCGCTGTCTTAGCGCGAAAGAAGCGTTCGAACATGTGTGGCAGGTCGTCTTTGGAAATACCGACGCCCTGGTCCTTGAAGACCACCAACGCGACGTCGCCATCGGTTTTTCCGATGATTTGGATCAATGGGGTGTTGGGCGCGTACTTGACTGCGTTCGACAGCAGGTTGGTGAAAACTTCGTCCAGTAGGTTGGAATCGGCACACACCTGGTTCGGTAAGTCACCGATTTTGAGCTGGATTTTGTGGGAAGGCGATATTTCGGACTGACGTTCGCAGACATCGTGCAACAATTTCTTGATGTCGCAGGGCGCGATGTCCATATCGACCTTTCCTTCGTTCAAGCGCGAGGCATAAAGCGTGGTGTCGATCAGGCCGATCATCCGGGTGACCGCTGAGCGCACCGTATTGGCACGCGTCTCCACTTCATCCGCCTGCAGCTTGAACTTGCGCCGGATCAGCCGTTGCGCTGCACCATCGATGATGGTGAGTGGGGTGCGAAACTCGTGACTGACCAGCGCCACGAATTTCTGTTGCAAGAGGTTGAATTCTTGCTCGCGCTCAAGGGATTTTTTGAGTTGATTGGCTTTTTCATTCACTTCGGCGGTGCGTTCTTCAATCAGACTTTCTAGGTGCTTTTGGTAATGGTGAACTTTTTCTTCGGCTTTTTTACGCTTGGAAATGTCTCGAAGAATAACCGTGAGTATTTGGCCGGACGGCGTCGCCTGTTTGATGATTGAGGCTTCGGCCGGGAAAATTTCACCATTTTTGCGTTGGCCGCGTAGCTCGCCACGTTCCCCCATCCATCGGCTGTCTGGTGCGCCTGTGGCAAAGGCACGCACATACGATGCATGATGCTTAACCACATCTTGTGGGAGAAGCAGGTCGAGCTTTTGACCGATGGCTTCTTCTTTGCTGTAGCCAAAAACGTCTTCCGACGATCTGTTGTACGCAATGATTTCGTGGTCGGCATTGATGGAAATGACGGCTTCCGTGGCCAATTCAATAATCGAAGCGTAATCTATTTGAGCACATTCATCGAGGTCTGATGTCGCATCAACCATACCTCTCCCCTCGCGCGCTATTCAAAATGAAATCCACTTATGTTGATGACTAGGTTCATCTTTTATCGTTTTATTTCATGTGATCAGATTTGCGGCGCCCCTGAAAAGCCTGTCGTTTTCGCTTCATGAGGAATGCACCAAGTCACCACCTATAGGGTTACAAGAATAATGATTTACGCGAAATCAGCAAGCTGGGGAGCTTTCCCGGCCTGCTAGGGGAAAACCCTGGCACCGTTTTTTTGGTGCTTTCGTTGCCTCAACGCTTCTGGATTTTGTTGAGAAATGCATCCAGCGCACGCTTGCCGGCTTGGATGGCGGCGGGTTGGAGATCAGGGGCGGCTTGCAGTTCGGCGCGCACCTCATTGGGTTGGAATTTGCAGATGGTGTTCCACTGTTGTTTGGCTTTGGCCATGTCTTGTGTGGCGCCTGCGTCTTCGAGTAGCTTGCGCACGACGGGGTAGGGATCGCGCGTCCTGTAATAGGCTTGGCTTTGATGCATCGGAGCCCATGAAAATGGGCTGGTGAAAATTTTCGGATTGCACGCAAACGCGCTTTGGCGCGCGGCGAAGACGCTGTAGGTCCACGGCGTGATGGCGTTGTCGTCGGGCTCATCCAATGAGATCGCGACGCCCGGCTGGGCCAGTAAGGCGGAGACGATTTCTGCATAGCCCAAATAGGCGGCGAGGTTCAGTGGCGTTTTGCCCCACTTGTCTTTTTGCGTCAGGCCATTGAGGTTATCGCCTTTGGCGATGAACGCGTGGAGATCGTCGAGCGCGGCGCGGGTGGCGGTGTCGTAATCGCTCACAGTCTTGGTGGTTTGACCGATGGCGGTGATGCGCAGGCGCAACTGACCGATGATCTGGTGGGGCGTTTTGATGGGCTCCGCCGCTTCAACGCCAAACGATACAAACAAGCCAAAAACGATGGCGAGAATGGGGGAAGACAGCTTCATACCTCAAACCCTTTTTCATTCAGCGCCCGCAGCGCACCGCGCGCACCACATTGTAAATCCGTGGACAGTATGTCACGGCGCTGCGTTTTGTGTAAGGCGTCCCGCCCTCCATGTCGGGTGCTGAGCGGAGCAGGGCATGGGAGGCGGGACAGGCACCCGCTCAAGAGCGAGGGGCCAAAAAGTTAGGCGAGTAAACTCGCGGGTGGCTCGATACGGCGCAACACCGACAGGATGTGCAGCGCGCGTTCCTTGGCGTGGCTTTTGGCCGGGGCGAAACGGCGTTCGAAGTCGAGCTTTTGTTCCCATTCGCGCACATAATCGCGCGGTTGATCGGGCAACGGTTTTTCACCGGTGAGCGCGCCGATGGTGCGAGCGAAATCGGGATGCAGGTCGGGCTGGAAAACCAGCTCGACATGTTCGTCCCAACTCAAGATGCCGCTGGCGTAGAGATCGAGGCTGAGCTTTTGCATTTCGCGGGGCGATATGGCGCGGGCGTTGGTGTCGGCGAGGATTTTCTTGAGCGGGCTTTCGATCAGCAACCGCCCGGAACCGGGCACTTCTTGTGGTGGTTTGGGGGCGTCGAACAGCACCACATTGCGTCCCGGTTCGCGTTTCGCCGTGGTTTGTGCAGGCCAGATGATCGGAATGGGGGGCATTTTCACGGGCGACACCTTTGCACCTTGGCGTCGCGCAAAAAAACCCGCCCGGCCACCGATGTAGCAACGGGCGGAAGTTGGGGCTTGAGGGGTAAAGGGGGCATAGGCGTGCGGTCCGTTCGACGGTTGATCGTTTTATGGTGATGGCGTTATTGAAGCTCCGTATGTTTGTCGCCTGTGCGCACGCGTTTGGCTTCGTACATGGCGCTGTCGGCTTTGATCAGCAGGTTTTTGTGACAGTCGTCGGGGCCGAAACGCTGAAAGCCGAGGCTGGCGCGCACGGCGATGTGCTTGCCGTTCCAGTTGACGTACTTGGTGTTGAGAATGTGCTTGAGAATTTCAGCGCGCTCCAAGCCGTTATCCCAATCGGTGCGGGTGAGCAAAATGGCGAACTCATCCCCACCCAGGCGCGCCACCAGATCGTGGGGGCGAACGTTTTCGTGCAAGGCGCGGACAACTTCGCACAGCACGTGATCGCCAGCGGCATGACCGTAGGTGTCGTTGATGGGCTTGAAGCCATCCAGGTCCACATAAATCAAAACACCGGTTTCACGGTAGCGATTGGCGGCGGCGATGATGCGCTCGAACTCTTGCTGAAAGCCCCGGCGGTTGTACGCGCCGGTCAGCTCGTCGGTGCAGGCGAGACGCTCCATTTCGGTGATGCGCAGTGACTGATGGTTCAGCATGCGCTCGGTCCCCATGGCCGCACTCAGCGCGGTTTCGGTCGCGTCTTTACAGCGCCGCACCGTTTCATCATCTAGGTCCTGGGCGTCGCCTTCCAGGCAATCGCGCAAAAACGCCAGCGCCGAAAGCAGGCTGGCGTTGGTGGCGTTTTCCGCGTCCCTGGCGAGGTCCCATGCATTGGTTGGAAAGCTCAAAAGGTTGCCCATGATCCCGATCCTTTTCCCACATTTATTCTCTGGCCGTTTTCAATGCGTTGGCCGGAGTTTCGAGGTCCGCACAGCGCGCGAACATTGCTTATGGGTAAAGGCAACCTTTGTGCCAGATGTAAAGGTGTTTAAAATCAGTGTGTTGTGAGCTTTTCTGGGCGGCAAAAATTGCCGGCCCCGGCAAGAGTTGCCGGTCTGTGGGAATTGAATTCCGGGATATGTGAGTAGGGGTATTGAGAGATGCACCCGCGCGTGTCGCTTATGAGGCGGAGTTCGCGATTATGCCGTGGTTTAAAGGCTTTACGGTTGGTGTCTTTTCGCTGAGCCACTGTTCGGTCCACACGGCCGCAGGATTGGGTTTGCCGAACATGTAGCCCTGCAAGATATCGCAGCCATGGCTGGCGAGGAACTCGCTTTGCAGCGACGTCTCGACCCCTTCGGCGACCACCTTGAGCTTGAGGTTGCGCGCCATCGCCATGGTCGCGGCGCTGATGGCGTCATCGTCGGAACCGGTGCCGATGTCGGCGACGAAGCTGCGATCGAGCTTGAGCACTTGGATCGGCAGAACTTTCAAATACGACAAAGACGAATAGCCGGTGCCAAAGTCGTCGATGGCAAGGCTGACGCCGAGCGTGCGCAACGCCTTCAATTGTTCGACGGCCATGTGAGGATCGTCCATCGCGGCGGTTTCCGTCACTTCCAATTCCAGGTCCGCGCCCGTTAGGCCGTGGGTCTGCAAGACGGTTTCCACCTGCCCGACCAACGTCGCCGAACGCAGCTGATGCGGCGACAGGTTGACCGCGACGCGAATGCCGTTAATGCCATGAGCTTGCCATTCAGCCAGTTGGCGACAGGCTTCGTTGAGGACCCAACTGCCCAACGGTTCGATGAAGCCGTTTTCTTCGCTGATGGGGATGAACTTCATCGGCGGCACCAAGCCGCGGGTCGGGTGGTTCCAGCGCACCAACGCCTCGACGCCGATCACGTCACCCGTCGCGGTGCGAATTTGCGGCTGGTAATAGAGTTCAAACTGACCGTCGGCCAATGCGGTGTTGAGGTCGCGTTCCATGTCCAAGCGGTCTTGGGCTTCTTCGGTCATGGCAGGGGAGAAGAACTGGTAGTTGTTCCGGCCCAAGTCTTTCGCATGGTACATGGCGGTGTCGGCATTTTTCATCAGTTCGTCCACATCCGGGCCATCGGAAGGGTACAGGCTAATGCCGATACTTGGGGTGGAATATAAATCATGCGCGCCGATGACGTAAGGTGCGCCCAGATTGCGCGATATTTTAGAAGCAACCGTCGCCGCCGTGGAGGGGTCGTCCATGCCGGTGATGACGACCACGAATTCGTCGCCACCTTGACGCGCCACGATGTCACTTTCGCGCACGCAATCTTTCAGGCGGTGGGCGACTTCAACCAGCAAGTCATCGCCGACGTGGTGGCCAAGGGTGTCATTGATGACCTTGAAACGATCGAGGTCGATGAACATGACCGCGACCTTTTTGCTTTCGCGCCGGGCCGTCATCAGGGCTTGTTCAAGTCGACTTTCAAGGCTGAACCGGTTGAGCAAACCGGTTAGCGGGTCGTGGTGCGCCAAGCGATAAATGCGTTCTTCCGCCGCTTTGCGCTCGCTGATGTCGGTGTAGCTGGCGATGTGGTGGGTCAGTTGGCCGTTTTGGTCGCGGATCACGGAAATGGCCGCCCATTTGGGGTGCACGGAACCGGATTTATCGCGGTCCCAGACTTCGCCTTGCCAAAAGCCCGTCTGTTCGAGCGAGGCCCACATTTCTTGATAAGTTTCGTGCGGCGTGCGCCCTGACGATAGGAATTTAGGGTCTTCCCCGATGACATCTTCGAGGCTGTAGCCGGTCAACTGATAAAAGGCCGGGTTGGCGACCTGGATGCGGTTGTTGACGTCGGTGATGAGCATCGCCTCGCCACTGTGTTCGAACGCGTTGGCGTAGAGGTAGAGAGAGTCTTGCGCCTGCTTGCGCTCGGTCAAATCGATCAGGGTGGCGAGAAAACGACCGTCGAAAGTGATGCCGGAAAATTCAATGGTGCGCACCTCGCCGTTCTTGCAGGTGACCTCGTATTCCATGGCGGGAATTTCCGTGCCTTCGCGGACGGAACGGCCAACCGCTTCGTTCCATGACTCAACCACCTGGGCGCGATAGTCGTCATCGGGGTAGGCTTGCTTGCGCCATTCATCCAGCGTCAGCACGTCGTCTTGGGTATAACCGAACAGTTCAATGAACCGCTTGTTGCGAAAGTGCATGCGCTGTTGCTCGTCGACGAGCACCAAGCCAATGGGAATTTCGTTGAGCAAAAATTCCAGATGATTTTGATTGTGCTGCAACTCATTGACCATCAGTTGCAGAGTTTTGCCCAGATGATTGTATTCCGCCACCATGCCTTCTTTAAAGGACGCGGCGTTTTCTTGGCTGCGCACGCGCGCGGCGTAACCCATCAAGTCCGACAGTGACGGAAGGGCGACAAAGCGAAAAATCCACGCCACAAGGGAAATGAACACCACGGTCAGGGCCAGGACGATCAGGGTACCTTGCTGATAGTGGCGACGTAGGTTTTGAAAACCGGTGTTGGGCAGGGCGACGACCAGTGACAGCCGGGTGCCGATGCTGTCTTGATACAAGGTGGCGTGCGACAAAAAGTAAGTGCCGCTTTCCAAAATGTCGCCGGGCATTGATGTTTGCGATACCGTGGCGAGACCTTCGATGGGTTGCGTCACGCCGAATGTATCCGAAGACAACAAAATGCCATCGCTCAGCAGCGCCACCGCCGACGCCGAAGAGGCATCTTTAAGGTCGCGCAAAAAGGCCAAGTTGTCGTTGAGCAAAATGCCCGCGCACAAAACGCCCTGGACGCGTCCGATACTGGAGCCGACGATGGGCACCTGATAAACCAAGGCCGCCAGCTCTTTGCCATTGTCGTTTGCCGTGGCAATACGCCAAGTATGTTTTCCGATCGCCGTGACGCTGCAATTGATGGCTTTGTGCAGAGCCTTGCTGTTAATCAGCGGAGGGCTGAGATCGGCCACCATGGCGCCGGCACTGTCATGCAACATCAGCAGTTCGAAATGCTGACCGGCTTCGCCTTCGGTCCATTCGCTTAATGCTGCTTGAATGGCGTCGGGATCGTTGCCGGTTACGGCGTCGATGAGGCCTGGGTTCTGTGCCTCATCCAAGATCAAGTGGGCGAGGTAATCCAGCTTGTTCTCGGTCAGCATGTGCGCCGTTTTGGAGCTGTGGTCGAACGATCGCTGGACCTCGGCCTCAAGGGTTTCTTTCGAGCTGAAGTAATAGAGACTGACCTGCACGGCGGAGAGAATGATCAACGGGGCCAAAACCAAGGCCAAAACCAAAGTCGTGAGCGATACCGAGCGCCGTGTCGTGCGTATTTTGGGGATGCTGTTTGGCATGTGTGTCATTGGCCGCTATAGCGAAATGCCCTGGTCTTAAAGACATCAATGGCGGCGGGGCTGAGATCCTTGGTCACCAATGCGAAATCGCCAGAATATACGGTTGGCACAGTCTTCGTTGCACCCGATTGGTCGAGCACGATGGCGTCCGCCATGGCGACGCCATTATCGTCATTCATGCGCATGACGGTGACATCGAGCTCACCTTTTTGAATGGCCGCCAGTTCCGAACTGCCGCCGCCCCAACCATTGACCATGACAGTGTTTTGGCGGTTTTGCTCGCGCAAGCCTTGGGCGACGCCCAGCGCCAGATCGGTTGAGCAGGTGTAGATGAATTTTAAGTTGTCGAATTCTTTCAGCGCTTCAAGGGCGGCCTTGCGGCCGGCCTCTTGTGTCGAGCCGGCATAGAAAAAGGCTTTCAAATTCAGGTTGGGCACGTTTTGCATGGCGGCGACGAACGATTCACCGCGCATCTCACTGATGTAACCACGCGACCAACACACCACCGCATAGTCGCCTTGTCCACCGGTCGTTTTGACGAAGTGATTGGCGAGGATGCGGGTGCCGGTCACGTGGTCGAACCCGACATAAAGAAACGGCTGGCTACCGTTCCAGGCTTTCAGCGGGGTGGTGACGTTTTGCAATATCAGTTTCGGCGTGCCGCGCGCCAGCACCCGTTCGATGAGCAATTTGTGACGTTGCGCATCCAAGGTGAAAACCAGATAGTCGGGGTTTTGTTCCAGCGCTTGGGCGAGGTGGGCGGCTTGCTTGCGCACCTCGATGGTCGGCTTGGTGAAATATTTGTCGAGCACGTAAGGCTGGCCCGCCGCTTTCAGGCGCGCTTCGAACGACGTCACCGAACGGCGCCAATAATCGGACGCTTGCACGCCTGGATAAATCAGCGCGATGCGCACCGGCTTGGCGGTGTCGGCGGCGCGGGGTGGTTCTTGCTGGCGCACCACGTGGGCAAATTGGGACATCAAGGCGTCTTGGCCGGGGTGGGTGCTCGTATAGGTGTCGACTGACATATAGGAGCCCGCATCTTGGCCATGTGCCGCGCCGATGAGGGCGGTGAACGGCACCAAGATGAGCACGGCGGCCATGCTGAATTTCGCATTCAAAACGCGAACTAGACGAAATCGTGAAAGTCCCATGTTAAATCTAAGCCTGTTGATTTTTTTTAGCTTTCCAATGCGTTAGGTTTATCGACCGCAACCTTGCCCCAACTTGAATCTTACATTAGGGCATTATCAGATGAGGGGAAAGCAATACTCGTGGAAGTTATTCATGTAAATTTATGGTTGTGTTGATTGGGTGGCGTGCAGCCAAGTGGGCGTGGTGATTGGCTTCAGTTCCACAACCAAGCCGCACCGCGCACTCCGGAGCTGTCACCGTGACGATTTTGCACCAATTTGGTGCTGACAGTGTCTGAAAATACCCATTCAGACCATAATTTCGGAATGTCTTCATAAAGTCGGGTGATGTTGGATAAACCACCGCCCAAGACGATCACGTCTGGATCCAAGATGTTGATCACGCTGGCCAACGCCCGCGCCAGGCGCTGTTCATAGCGCTGCAGGGTCGCCGTCGCGGTTGGATCGCCTTGCGCTACACGGGCGACGATTTCAGGGCTTTGTAAGGCCTCGCCGGTGGCGGCTTGGTGGTCGCGCATAAACCCCGGTCCGGACAAAAAGGTTTCGATGCAGCCCGTTTTGCCGCAATAGCAGCTCGGGCCGGGGCGTTCACTGTCCACCGGCCAGGGCAGGGGATTGTGGCCCCATTCCCCGGCGATGGCGTTGACGCCGGTGATCGGGTGGCCGCCGATGCTGATGCCGCCACCGACGCCGGTGCCCAAAATGACGCCGAACACCACGCCCGGACCATCGTGATCGGTGGCGTTGAGAACCTCCGCCGCCGCGCCGTCGACGGCTTCGGAAACGCTGAAACAGTTGGCGTCGTTGGCCAGCCGGACCGCGCGACCGATGGCGGTGGCGAGGTCATGGTCCAAAGCCTCACCGATCAAGCAAGTCGAATTGGCGTTTTTGATCCGTCCGGTGCTCAGCGAGGCCGCGCCGGGGATGGCGACGCCCACGGTCGGCGGTTGCACAGTATCCAGGTCGTTTGCGCGCGCGTCCAAGCGGTGCACGAGGCCGCGGATCGCTTCAACGGTGGCGGGGTAATCGCCTTGTGGGGTGGGCACGCGGGTGCGTTCGACCTGATCGCCGTGCTCATCAAGCAAAATGCCTTCGATCTTGGTGCCGCCAAGATCGATGCCTATGCGCAGGGCATGTGCCTGTGAGCTCACAACAGCACCATCCGTTTAGTCGAGCAGTTTGTGCAGGGTCTTCTCGTCGGAAAACAGAGCCGGGCGGAACATGCCACGGATAAAACGCGCGCTGGGTGCATTGGGCGTGTCTTTGGCGGCGCGCAACGGAAGCGGTTCGGGCACTTCGCTGACCGACAGGATGTCGGCGCCGGGAAAGAACTGGCGGGCCCGCACAGCGGCGACGCTGGCACCGGGCGCGGTGATCATTTCATAGCTGAGTTCTTCCGAATCACCCGGGCGCACCAAAGTGATGGTGAAGCGCTTTTCCTGCGACTTCACATTCAGGTCGGCTTCACTGCCAAGAACGGTACGTTCGAAAGACGTTTTCACGGTCCAGCCCCCCAGGCCAGGATTGCAGCAATAATGAGCCTTGTTCGGGTTGATTTATGTGCCGTTTCCTTCGGATTACCAAAGGCTTGCAGCGCCGAATCAAAGGCTCGTAAACGACTTCTTAACTATAATAGATGGAGTGTAGTGTCAATGGAGTGACTACTCCATATTGTACGGCCTACAATATATCGTAAGTTAAGGCCAAGTTGACGCGACCTGCGGAGAAACCAAAGGTCACTCACTATATCTAGTGCCTTTATCGCCAGAATGGTCCAGGTGTTGATTTATCCGGTCTTTACTGAGATTCGCCAAAAGCGACTAAAAGTGCGAATCGTCCGGGCGATATCGATGAAAAATCGACGTGATCATCAAGAGTTTACTAACTCTTAGCGGCTATAAAGGGAGATAAGCCATGACGTCTGCAGCCGATTCGGCGCAAACGTTGGCACCTCAAGCAGAATGCGAGGGAAACGGTGAGGCGAACGCTACATCGGGACACTTGCCGGTCTTTAGTGCGTTTGACGATTTGGGCCTGACGGGACGCGATATCGCGGAACTCGTCGGCGTCACGCCCCCCACGGTGAGCAAATGGCGTTCGGCCAAGGTGCGCATCGGTGGCGAGAATTTGGCGTTTTTAACCTTGGTGCTTGCGCATCTGTTGGATGAGGCGGATAAGATGCTGAACTTAGGCGAGCAACAAGCTGAGCGGGGCGCTGTCGAGGCGGCGCGTTCGGCACTGGTCTATCAAGATGTGCTCAACCGCGATTTGCCGGCCTGCGACGTGCGCATCGGCGCACAGCGGTTTCGCGCTTGGTGGTCGTCGGGCGCAGCCCTGAAATTGCAAAACAAACGTTTCCAATCGTCCTCCAGCGCGGCTGTCTTGGATGTCTTGAAAAAAATGAGGACCACACGATGAGCGCCAACTTCGGCATCAGCAAAGGCGGTATCGATATCGCTATGCAGGTAAAGCAGAGCTACCGTAGTGGTGATCCCATCTGCGTGCCCGGCGATCCGTCGCGCATTTTGTTGCCTGAACACCTGATCAACATCGATTTGGATTTGACCGAATTCGAAGACCCGCTGCCGCTGGCGTTGATGGCGACACGCGATCCGGAATCGCCCATGGCCCTGGCTGCGGCGACGCGTTTGTCGCCGAAAGCCGAAGATCAAGAACTGGTCGCGGGCGTGTGTGCGCTGGTCGGTGAAAAGACCCGCCATCCTCTGGTCAAACGTTCGATCGATCTGATCACCGAAAACGATTTTTCGCCCAAGGCGATCGCGTTCGTGCGCACCCGCACCTCGCAATTCATCGTCGAGACGCGTCGTCAGTACGCCCAAGCTTTGAAAACGATCTTGCGCGCCCTTTTGAACGGCGACATGACGCCCAGCGATTTCGTCCATCAGTTCATTCAATTGACCGAAGCGGGCAATCTGCAAAGCGACGTGCGACAAAAGCTGGTGACCAGCCTGCTGCTGTCGGAAACCGTGCGTCCGGGCATCAAATTCTTGATGCTGGAACATTTCGACAGCTTTCCCATGCCCACCCGCCAAGGCATCATCAAGGCCGTCGCAACCGCACCGGATAGCCGCCACATCGATGTGTTGAAGGAAGAGCTGCGCTGGATCGTGTCCCACGAAAAGCAAAAGCGCCAAGCCGAAAAGCAGGTCGTGCAGCGTCAGTTGCACGTCAAGGCGCGCTCAATGTCCGCAGGGGTTCACTAGAACAGCCGCATTACGCCAAAGAGTCAGCTGTCTACTTCAACACGGTTCCTGCCGGCGTTCTTAGCCCGATAAAGCGCATCGTCAGCGCGTTGCATAACGCCATCTTCATTTTCATCTGATTTGACGCTCGCCACTCCAAAACTTGCTGTTTTGTGTCCCACTGTGGGAAAGTCATAGCGCTCGATGACTTGGCGAAGTTTTTCTGCGATGACTTTGGCACCTGATAATTCGGTTTCGGGGCAAATGATCATGAACTCTTCGCCGCCCCAACGTCCGGCGACATCACTGGTTCTGGTGTTTTCTCGTGTCAGATCAGCCACAGAGACGAGGATCTCATCACCAACTTGGTGACCGTATGTGTCATTGACCTGTTTGAAGTGGTCTAGGTCAAAAATGATAACGGACAAATGATGTTTGTAACGTTTGGCGCGGTTCATTTCATCGGCAAGAAACTCATCGAGTTTGAGGCGATTGTTTAGACCCGTGAGCCTGTCGGTAATCGAGAGTTTTTCGGCACGCTCTTTCTCGATATGCAGTTCTTCCGCCAGCTCCACCAGGTCAGCCGCTTGCTGCTCCATGTTGGCTTTTGTCATTTCCAAATCTTGGATGTGGCGATGAAGCTCTTTTTCGTTTTGACGCAGGCGGTCTCGTACTTTTTTACGTTCCGTAATATCTTGAACCGTGCCGAGCATACGGAAGGGTTGCCCCTTTTCATCACGGTAAACCTTTCCTTTTTCATGGACGTGTCGAACCGTGTTGTCAGGCAACACAATGCGATGCTCAACATCATAGGGCTCATTGCTCGCGACGGAATTATTCACAGCGGATATGATTTGCGCGCGGTCATCGGGGTGAATGCATTGAACAAAATTTTCATACGTCGATCCGAAATCGTCTCGGGATCTACCAAAAATTCTGTAAATCTCGTCTGTCCACTCCAAGGTACCTGTGATGATATTCCAATCCCACGAGCCGACGTGGGCAACTTGTTGTGACGACATTAAACGCTCGGTTTGCTCTTCAATCGTCACATAGGCGCGATGCTTTTCTCGAAGTGTGCGTGTCATGAACCACATCGCGCCCAGCCAGAACAGAAAGACTCCTGTTAATTCAATGAAAGCCAGTCTGTAAATTACCCATTCCTGGGCTTGCATAAAACCAGCTTCAGGCATGACGAGAGTGACCCATCTTGTGTTTTTTATGGGCAGTTGGTGAACAATTTGGTCAGTTTCAGTTGAATCCAAGCGAATGTGTTCGCCAAGGGTATCACGCGCACCTTTAGAGGTGATTTCGATTAAGTCCTTTTGGTCGTTGCGGACAAGAACAACCCTGTGCCCAGGCAATTCGTAGTTGGAAATTATTTTTGCGAGCTGAACAGGATGAAAGCTGACAAATAAAATGGCCTCCTCGCCCGTAACCGTCTCCCAATGCGTCATCATATCAAAGTGATAATTTCCGGCTTGTGGATGAATAAAAGGGCTGTAGGCGTGTGTTTCGTTTGAGGACGTCAGGCTGCGCGTTGCCCAAAACTGTTCGATGTCTACACGGCAAATATCACCGACAAATTCGCCCAGATCGTCTGGAACAAGTTGGTTATCCGCTGTGCGAATGGTGAACGCGAAATAATTGGGAAAGTGTTTGCGGATCAGTGAACTAAGATGATCTTTCAGTTCACTGTTTTCACCATCTGCAATGTATTTGTGCAGCAGGTCCGCATTTTGTTCGGCAAACAGACCCAGCAGGCGCGTGCGTTCTTTTACATACAGACTGATTTCTTCAGAGACGGATCGACCTTCGTTTTCCATCAAGCTGTTTTGGTATTCGTGAAGACTGTTGAGTGCGGAGCGGGTTGACCACGCGACGATCACCATCGAAACGATTGCGGCTACAGACAGCGCGTAGATTGAAATGTCTCGCCACCATCGAAACTCGTAGGTCATTTGTAATGGCCTCTATCATTGAAATTCATATCAATAAGACTTGACATGGATATTCAATATTTGGGTATCACAATGAATTTTAACAAGGTAAATATATAATCATACATATATCTGTAAGTGCTTGTTATTTTTTGAATGTTCCGTTTTCTATTTGCAGCGTGAAAGGGGTGTAAACGGTGTGACGAGAGCGTGCAGTAGGCGTCCGATAGTGTGCCGAAAGGAGCACGGAAACTCCTGCTGCTCTATCGAAAGTATGTGAAAAGATTGTGCGCAATATCAAAGGAGCCAGCACATAAAGTGACGGCTCCTTTTATAAGGTTTAAGGAATGCAAGCAATCCACGCCCGTTTATGTATTTCGACTCATTGGGGGTATCGGGCACCCATAAAGCGTATTGAGCCCTTAGATAGCTTTCACCTTTGGCTCGTCGGTGTCGTGCATCACCAGTGTGGCGTCTTGTCCACAATAGAGACCATACAGCGTTTCGATCACCGCGCTGGCTTCTTCACCGTAGAGTGAATAAAAAATGGTCTGTGCTTCGCGGCGTGTTTGCACCAACGAATCACGACGTAGACGTGCAAGATGCTGGGACAGGGCCGATTGGCTCAGTCCGATGATGTCTTCCAGGTCGCTGACACACTTTTCGCCCGGCACCAGTTGGCACAAAATCATCATTCTGTGCTGGTTGCTCATGGCCTTGAGCAGGGTGCTCGCACGCAGTGCGTTGGCCTGAATTGTTTTTAGTCTTTCCGTAACCACGGTTATCTGTTCCCCCAGGTTTGATCCGCATCTATGCGGACGCGCCGACAGTTATAACGACGCTTTGTTGGTGCCGACCCCTCAATCCCCCCTGCCGTGGCCTTCATGAACTGAAGTGTTTGATCCACGGTTCCCGCAAGGGTGTTTATTTTTGTATCCTAATAAACGCATATACTATCGCCGTAAGTCGGGAGGGGCCAGCAAAAATCGTTGGTTTTTATGAGGTTCCGGTTTGTTTGGGGCCTAAGTGGCTGCTTTGTTACGAATTTTTGTCGGTTTGAGCGCCGCCAGCCCGCCGCGATCCAAGAACCCGCCAAACAAGGTCAACAGCGGCGGAATGATGATCAGTGTTAGAATCGCCGACAAAGTCAGCCCGCCGACCACCACCGAACCGAGCCCGCGATAGAGCTCTGAGCCCGCTCCCGGAAACACCACCAGCGGCAGCATGCCGAACACCGATGTCAGTGTCGACATGAAGATCGGGCGGATGCGGTTTTGCGTCGCGGCGACGATGGCGTCTTCCAGGCTCATGTCGTGATGGCGACGATGATACAGCGTCTGGTGCACGATCAAGATGGCGTTGTTGACGACGATGCCGATCAAAATGATAAAGCCCAGCATGGTCAGCATATCCAACGATTGGATGGTGAACAGGTTCACCGCGCGCAAGCCGATCATCCCACCTGCGGTGGCCAACGGCACCGACAAGATGATGATGAACGGGTACAGAAAGCTTTCAAACAGCACCGCCATGACCAGATAGACGATGGCGATGGCCAGCAGAAGGTTAATGGTCATCGCGTCCCAGGTTTGCGACAGTTTATCCGCCGTTCCCGCCAGACGGATGCGCACGTCGGCAGGCAAGCCCTCATCGCGCAACGCCTGGGCAACGTGCTCATTGACCAGATTGATGGCGGTTTCCAAAGGCACTTTTTTCGATGGGCTGATTTGCAGGGTTACCGTGCGTTCGCGTTCGATATGGCGAATTTCGGTGGGGCCGGAAGTCACGGTTACGGTGCTCAGCGAGCTCACCGGCACGATCACGCCGCCTGCGGTCACCACCGGCAGGTTGTCGATGCCTTGGGTCTGGGTGACCTTGCGATCAGGGCCGGCCAGGGTCAGGTCGATGCGCTGACCGTCCACGGTGACCTGGGCGACCCTAAGTCCGTCGTTGAAGGCATCCACGGTTTGGCTGAAATCGCGCGCCGTCACGCCGTTGTCGGCCAAGCGCAGCGGGTCGGGCACGATGCGCACTTCGGGCGCGCCCAGCTCCAGTCCGGGGCGAGGCCGCAGTTGGTTGCCTTGATCGCGCGGCAGCACAGTTTCGATCATCGCCGTGGCTTTCAACGCGATGCCCAGCACGACTTCCAGATCGGGGCCGGAAATATTGAGCTCGATATTGCGCCCGCCGCCGATGCCGCGTCCGAACAAGGACGGCTGGCGGATGAAACCGAATGTGCCCGGTTCCTTGAACACCGGATCGCGCAAAATCGGGATCAGTTCGGCGACCCGTTCCGATTCCACCGCGCGTGCACCGACGATGGTTGAGCCCGGGCGGGCGACGAAGAAGAAATCTTGGATTTTCGGCGGCTCGCCCGGCTGCGATTCCGATCCCGTTTCCGACGCCCACAAATGGCGCACGGCACCTTCGATTTCTTGCGCGGTTTTGGTGGTGGTGTCGAGGTTGTAGCCCGGCGGGGGCAAGATAAAACCGAACACCAAATTGCGGTTGCCGGTCGGAAGATACTCTTTTTGCGGCGCCATCAACCACGTGGCGCTGCCGCCCACGCCCAGCAACAGCACCACGATCACCGCCGCCAAGGTACGGTTGTGCGCCACGGTCCGGGTGAAGTTCACGATCATGGCTGTGAATTTCGCCGCCCAGCCATCGATGACGCGCAACACGCCATGGCTGGAGGGTTCGGGGATCGTTTTCAGCAGCCGGTTGCTAAGCGCCGGGATCACCGTCACCGCGACGATCAACGACAGCACCACCGATACCGAAATCGCCACTGCGATGTCGCGAAACAGTTGCCCGGCTTCCAACTGCATGATCAAGATCGGCGCAAACACCATCACCGTGGTCAGCGCCGACACCAGCACCGCGCCCCACACTTGGGATGCGCCTTTGTAAGCTGCGTCGCGCGCGCTGAGACCTTCTTGGCGGTGGCGATAGATGTTTTCCAGCACCACGATGGCGGCGTCCACCACCATACCGACGGCGAACGCGATGCCCGCCAACGAGATCACGTTGATGGACCGGCCCATCGCCGCCATGGCGACGAACGCGCCGATCACCGACACCGGAATGGCGATGGAGATGATCAACGTCGCCGCGCCGGAACGCAGAAACAACAGCAAGATCATCGCCGCCATGGTGCCGCCGACCCAGATGTTTTGCTGCACCAGATCGATGGCGGAATTGATGTAGATGGTTTCGTCATAAACTTGGTCGAGCACCAGCTTATCGCGGGGCAGCGTGGTGGCGTTCAGTTCCGCCACGGCAGCGCGCAAACCGTCCATGATCTCGATCACATTGGCACCGGTTTCACGCTCGACATTCATCGCCAAGGCCTGTTCGCCATTGCGCCGAATGAACGCGGTGGGGTCTTTGTGGGCGAAGGTGACCGTGCCGATGTCGGCGATGGTGACGCGCGACACGCTTTTGCTGAGCGGGTCTTGAAGAGATCGCACCACCACCGCTTCGACTTGATCGACGGTGGTCAGTTCGCCTTCGGTGCGCACCACGTAGCGGCGCTTGCCTTCGTCGACGTTGCCCGCCGTGGCCGATGAGTTGGCGGTGCGCAGCGCGCTGACCACCTGGGGCACGGTCAATCCAAAATTCGCCAGACGCGCGGGATCGGCGGTGACGCGCATTTCGCGCGCGGTGCCGCCGTAAACGTTCATGCCTGCGACGCCGGGCACGCGTTCCAAGCGATCTTGAATGACGTTTTCGACGTAATCACCGTAGGTGTGAATGTCGCGCTCATTGCCGGGCAGGCGTTTGAGGGTGAACCACGCAATCGGCGTGTCTTCGCTGCCGCGCGTCGCGAGCGTCGGTTTGTCGACCTCGTCGGGATAACCGTCGATGCGGTCCAAGCGGTTGGACACCAGCAATAAGGCCTTGTCCATGTCCTGGCCAATGTTGAATTCCAAGGTGACACTGGCGCGACCGTGTTGCGCGCGTCCGGTCATGCGATCCAGGCCTTCCAAGCCGCGCAAAACGTCTTCTTGGCGGTTGAGGATTTCGCGCTCAATTTCCGCCGGGGCTGCCCCGGCCCAGTTGGTGCGCACGCTGAGCACCGGCTTATTGATGTCCGGGGTCAGCTGGATGGGGATCAGGTCCAGGGCCAACAAGCCGAACATGATCACCATCAACACCGCCGAGACGATGGCGATGGGACGTTCGATGGAGGTTTTGATCAGGTTCATGGCGTGCGGGCCCTAGTTGGCGTTTGCGGCGTTGGTTGCGTTTGTTTCGATGGCTTGGTCGGGGGCAAGGCGTTCATTGCCGCGCACCACCACCGTGTCGCCAGGGGTGAGGCCTGAAATCACCACAAAGCGTGTGCCCACCGCCGCGCCAAGCGTCACCGGGCGCATTTCGGCCTTGCCGTCCACGGCGACAAACACCACCCGGCCACCGCTTTTGGATAACACCGCATCTTTGTGAACCGTCACCACGTCGCGTTTGGGGCCGGCGGGAATGCGGATGGTCACCGTTTGATTGGCGGCGGCACCGACCAGCAAGGCGCTGTCGTCGGGGGCAAAGCGCACCGCGCGGGTGCGGGTCAGGGGGTTTTCATCCGGAACCACGGCGCGCACGGTGGCGGTCTGCGCACGCTCATCATTGGTGCTAAACGTGACCTTGGTGCCCGGCGCAAGGCCCGGGGTGCGATGTGCGGGCACGTCGGCTTCGATTTCCATGTTGGCGTCATCGACCAACGTCACCACCGATTGGCCGGTGTTGAGATAGGTGCCGATTTCGGTGTGCACCGCCGACACCACGCCCGGGTAAGGGGCCTTGATTTCTGCGTTGGCAAGATCGATTTCGGCCAAGTTCAAATTCGCCGTGGCGCTGGCGAGATCGGCGGTGGCCTCGGCGGCGTCGCTTTGGGCCTTGGCCAGTTCCTTTTGCGCGTCTTCATAGCGCGCGGCACTGAAGGCGGCAGACTTTTTGAGGTTCGCCAAGCGCTTGAGTTCTTGGTGGCGGAGGCTGGTCTGGGTCTTGGCATTGGCGAGGCGGGCCTTGGCGCTATCGGCTTCGGCGGCGCGCAGTTCGCGCGCCCATTTCAGGCTGTTGGGGGCCAAGCGCGCCATGACGTCGCCGGTGTTGACCCGGTCGCCGACGCGCACCAGAACCTCTGCCACCACGCCTTTGATGAGCACCGATACCACGCCGGAGCGTTGCGCCACCAAACGCCCGATCACCGGCACGGTCTGGCTGGTGTGCTCGGATATCACGGTGTCGACGCCGACCAATGCGGCCTGGGGGGCCGCCTTGGGCGGGTCTTTCTTTCTGTCTTGTGCAAAGGCAGGTAGGGCCGCAACCAGTTGCAGGCCGAAGACCGCAAGCAATAGGATCCGAATTGATGAACGCGCAACCATAAAAGAATCTCCGGCCCCAAAAAAAACATCAACAATGTTGTAGTGGGGGCTTGAATTTGCGGTCAAGTTTACAATTGTAACTAAACGTATCGCCGCAGCTTATACTGTTCTGACATATGTAGGGAATGATCTGATTTGAACACCCTTTTTTATAGCCATCCGAGCTCCTTAGGGCACGACACCGGCCCCGGCCATCCTGAACGGATCGCGCGTATTCATGCGGTCCAAGATGCGCTGCTGGATCCGTATTTTGACGGACTGATCCGCCGTGATGCGCCGCGCGGCTCGGTTTGGGACATCAAGCGGGTTCACGATGACGACTACATCCAGTCTGTGTTCGCCGCTGTGCCTGATGAGGGCTATGAGCATCTGGATGCCGACACCGTGGTGTCGCCCAGGTCCGGCGATGCGGCGCTGTATGCCGTTGGCGGGGTGTGCGCCGCCGTCGATGCGGTGGTGGCGGGCGAGGCCAAAAACGCCTTTTGCGCCTTGCGCCCACCCGGTCACCACGCCGAACGCGATCGCGCCATGGGCTTTTGCTTGTTCAACAACATCGCCATCGCGGCGTTTCATGCTTTGCAGTTGGATGGAATCGAACGCGTCGCGGTGATGGATTTCGACGTGCATCACGGCAACGGCACCCAGCAGGCGTTTTGGGACCATGAAAACCTGTTTTATGCCTCCACCCACCAATCGCCGTGTTTTCCCGGCACCGGTTCGGAACGCGAACGTGGCAAATTCAACAACATCGTCAATGCAACCTTGCCGCCGGGCAGCGCCGGCGATGATTTTCGCGACGCGTTCGGTTTTATCCGCCCGGCGCTGAGGACCTTCGCCCCCGATTTGGTGTTGGTCTCAGCGGGTTTCGATGCCCACGCCGACGATCCGTTGGCGAACCTCGACCTTCACGAAGGCGATTTCGCTTGGATCACCGATGAGCTGTTGGCGCTTGCCGAAACATACGCAGATGGGCGTTTGGTGTCGGTGTTGGAAGGTGGTTACGACCTCGGTGCGCTGGCGCGGTCTACGGCGGCGCACGTCAAGGCTTTGATGAGCGCTTAAAAGGTTGCGAGTTGACGGTCGGCACCCTAGAGTCCGGCAAAAGAAAGGCGGGCACATGGGCGATTCCTCAGAAACGACTGCAATACCCAAAGACATTCAAAAACTCAGCTTCGAAGCCGCGCTGGCCGAATTGGAAGGCATCGTGCGCGATTTGGAAGACGGGCGCGGCGAATTGGAAGGTGCGATCAAAGCGTTTGAGCGCGGCACCTTGCTCAAACGCCACTGCGCCGCCAAGCTCAAGGAAGCCGAAGCGCGGATCGAAAAAATTCTCCCCGCAGATGCCGCCTCCGGCGGCGCGGCAGGTGCAGAAACGGCGGAGTTCGACTGAAGTGGCTTATCAATTCGACCAAAGCGCCTTCAAAACGCGCCTGAACCAGGATGCCGAATTTGTCGGCCGCGCCTTGGACACGCTGTTGCCCATCGACCAAGGCCCCGAGGCCCGCTTGATGGACGCGGTGCGTTATGCGGCGCTGTTGGGCGGCAAACGGGTGCGCCCGTATCTAACACTGCACACGGCGGCGCTGTTTAACGTCGACGTCAAACGCGCGCTGCGCGTCGCGGCGGCGGTGGAAATGGTGCATTGCTATTCTTTGGTGCACGACGACCTGCCCGCCATGGATGACGACGATCTACGCCGCGGTCAGCCGACCTGTCACATCAAATATGACGAAGCCACCGCGGTTTTGGCGGGCGATGCGCTGCTGACCCGCGCGTTTGAGGTTCTGTCCGAAGAAGGCACCCATCAAGACGCCACTATCCGTGTCGAACTGGTCAAGGAACTGGCCAAGGCGTCCGGTCCGTTCGGCATGGTCGGCGGTCAGATGCTCGATCTGGTTGCCCATGAACATGAACTGGACATGAGCGAGGTCGCGCGCTTGCAACGCATGAAGACCGGCGGGCTGATTAATTTCGCCTGCGTGTCCGGCGCGATCCTCGGCAAGGCGTCGGAAAGCGCGCTGCACAAGCTGCACAGTTATGCTCACGATGTCGGCTTGGCGTTTCAAATCGCCGACGATCTGTTGGACGTGACCGGCGATGAGGATCAGGTCGGCAAGCGCACCGGCAAGGACGAAGCCCAGGGCAAAGCGACCTTCGTTTCGCTGATGGGCGTCGAACAGGCCCGCGATCAAGCCGCATTGTTGCGTGATCAAGCCATTGATCAGCTTGATATTTTCGGCGATAAAGCCGATCCGTTACGTGATATGGCGCATTTTGTTGTAAATCGCGTATCCTAACGTCTACAGAACTCACGAATAGAGGATCCGTTTTGTCCACCACCGAAGGCACCACTGATTTTTCCGGGGGGGGGAAGACACCGCTTTTGGATCGGGTCAAAAAGCCCGAAGACATCCGAGAGCTGAGCATAGCCGAGCTGAAAACGCTCAGCGATGAACTGCGTGCGGACACCGTGCGCAACGTTTCGTTCACCGGTGGTCATTTGGGCTCTTCATTGGGCGTGGTGGAATTGACGGTGGCGTTGCATCACGTGTTCAACACCCCCGATGATCGGGTGATTTTCGACGTCGGCCACCAATGTTACCCGCACAAGATTTTAACCGGGCGGCGCGATCGCATGGGGACCTTGCGTCAAGTCGATGGCCTGTCGGGTTTCACCAACCGGTCCGAAAGCGAATATGATCCGTTCGGCGCGGGGCATAGCTCGACCTCGATCTCGGCTGGATTGGGCATGGCGGTGGCGCGTGACCTGCAAGGCGGCGACAACAACGTGATCGCGGTGATCGGCGATGGCGCGATGAGTGCCGGTATGGTGTTCGAAGCCTTGAACCACGCCGGATCGCAGCATTCGCGCATGATCATCATCTTGAACGACAACGACATGTCGATTGCTCAGCCGGTTGGCGGCATGAGCGCTTATTTGTCACGGCTGTCCACGTCTAAGACTTACCGCACCGCGCGCGACTTCGCCAAGCAGCTGACGCAAAAGCTGCCCAAGATGCTTGAAGACACCGCGCGCCGGGCCGAAGAATATGCCCGCACCCTGGTCACCGGCGGCACCATGTTCGAAGAAATGGGCATCTATTACGTTGGTCCCATCGACGGTCATAACCTCGATCACCTGTTGCCGGTGCTGAAAAACATCCGCGACGACGAAGGCCAAGGCCCGGTGCTGTTGCATGTGGTCACGGAAAAAGGCCACGGTTACGCGCCCGCCGAAAGTGCATCGGACAAATACCACGGCGTGGGGCGGTTCGACGTGGTCACCGGCAAGCAGGTCAAAGCCAAGTCCAACGCACCCAGCTACACCAAGGTGTTTTCCGAAGAACTGCTCCGCTTAGGCGGCGCGGACGATAAAATCTGTGCCATCACCGCCGCGATGCCCTCAGGCACCGGCTTGGATGCATTTGCGGATGCGTACCCCGAACGGTTCTTCGATGTCGGCATCGCCGAACAGCACGCGGTGACGTTCGCGGCGGGCTTGGCGACCGAAGGCTACAAGCCGTTTTGCGCCATCTATTCGACCTTTATGCAGCGCGCCTACGATCAAATGATCCACGACGTGGCGCTGCAAGGCCTACCGGTGCGCTTTGCGTTGGACCGCGCCGGTCTGGTGGGCGCGGACGGCGCGACCCATCACGGTGCCTATGATTTGTCTTATATGAACTGCATCCCCGGTATGGTCGTGATGGCCCCGGCGGACGAAGCGGAACTCAAGCACATGACCGCCACCGCAGCGGCGTTCGACGACGGCCCCAGTGCGTTGCGCTATCCGCGCGGCGAAGGCGTGGGCGTCGAGCTTCCGGCCCAAGGCGAAGTCTTGGAAATCGGGCGCGGGCGGATTTTAAAACAAGGCACCGCCGTGGCGCTGGTGTCCATCGGCACGCGACTTGGTGCCAGCTTGGAAGCCGCGGAGATGCTCGCCGCGCGGGGCCTCAGCGCCACCGTTGCGGACGCGCGGTTCCTCAAACCGCTGGATGAAGAGCTGATCGCCACCCTGGCCGCCAATCACGAAGTCCTGATCACGGTGGAAGAGGGCAGCCAAGGCGGCTTTGGTGCGGCGGTGCTGCAATTCTTGTCGCGTGAAAGCCTGCTGGATGGCGGGCTTAAGGTGCGCAGCTTGCACCTGCCCGATATCTTCATCGAACACGACACCCAGGCGGCACAATTGATCCAAGCGGGTCTCACCGCCCACGACATCGCCGCCAGCGCGATGACCGCGCTGGGCCTGGATACGGCCAGCTTGTCGGAACGAGCCTAAATCCATGAGTAAGGTCGATAAGCTGCGCCTTGATCAATTGTTGGTCGAACGCGGACTGGTGGAAAGCCGCACCCGCGCCCAGGCGCTGATCATGGCGGGCAACGTCTATTCGGACACCAAGCGTCTCGACAAAGCCGGACAGCAGGTCAAAACCGACATCCCCATCGACATCAAAGGCCAGGACCATCCGTGGGTGTCGCGCGGTGGGCTCAAGCTGGAAAAGGGCCTCAAGCATTTCGATATCGACGTCACGGGCAAGACCTGTGTCGACGTCGGCGCGTCCACCGGTGGCTTCACCGATGTTTTGCTGGCGGGCGGCGCGGCCAAAGTTTTCGCCGTCGATGTCGGTCAAGGCCAGTTGGCGTGGAAACTGCGCGGTGATGAACGCGTGGTGGTGATGGAAAAAACCAACGCCCGGCACCTTACGTCCGAGGACATAACTGATCCCATCGACATGGTGGTGTGCGACGCGTCGTTCATCGGCCTTGAAACGGTATTGCCCGCGGCGCTGAGCCTCGCCGCACCGGGCGCGCACGTGATCGCGCTGATCAAGCCGCAGTTCGAGGTGGGTCGTGGCCGCGTCGGCAAAGGCGGCGTGGTCCGTGATCCAGAACTGCATCAAGAAGTCTGCGACCGCATTGAGGCTTGGCTCGGCGGCCTACCGGGGTGGACCGTGCTCGGCCTCACCGAAAGCCCGATCAAAGGGCCGGAAGGCAATGTTGAGTTTTTGATTTGTGGGGTATTTGACGGTGGCGATTGAGCTGCGTTGAGTGTCGTGATTGCTTCGTGTTCTCAGTCGACTATTTCTTTGCTCATAAACATATATCGGCCTTCATCTTGCGGATACACAACGGGCCCAAAACCTTCCGCCGTGAGGCTGTCTTCCATGGAGCTGTGGATAACGCCGACCAAGCATATACGCCGAGCAGAGCGGAAATCAGGCTTCAATTTGGTGGATGGCGTCAATTTGTTGATATCATTGTGAATGAGCCGTAGAAAACCTGAGCGTGTATGTTTCGGCGTTTGTGCCTTGAGTTCGACGACAAACATGGGACCTGGATCGTCGGGTGTGGCGCTACGGTTGAACAGCCAATCGACCCTCTGGTCCAGGTTTTCATAGACACCCACTTCGCGCCTCATATCGACAATAGCACGTCCATAGTACTCGGCGAGCCAAGCGAAAAAAGAGTTTTGCATCCAGTGTTCCCAGCCGCCTTCTTGAACTTCGGTAAAGCCTGGAATGACGTTGTGTTTAGCCCAGTTAAACAGCAACTCTTCTCGGTGCAGCTGACCCGATAGAAACTCATTAATATCCACGTGCAGCATATGCTTTGCCCTTTAAGTAACCGGCGCGCTCTGTATACATGGCGTTTGAACGGTGCGTTTGTGAACACCGTTGGCACAAGGGGACTGCTTATGCGCTGGATGCATATCTCCACCGCGAGAACAGCGCTGCTCCTTTGCGCGCCACGGGCGTATATCGCTGCTCACAAGACGCCCATCCTCCCCCTATCCCTGAGGGCGTAACTTTTTTGGAGCCTCCGCGATGAGCACTTTGACCTTTAACCACCACCTTCCCATCGGCCATAACGTTTTGAACGGTATGGTCAAATTCATGTCCTTGGCGTGGATGGAACACATCAAGACCCGCATTCGTTATGAGATGGATGTGCGCGCCGCGATTTCCGATCTGCACGCCATGGACAGCCGGACTTTGGACGACATCGGCATCAATCGTGGCGACATCGAAGCCGCCGTGCGCGGTCGTCGCGCTTAACAGCCTGCGATCGTTCAGACGTAAAAAGAGCCCCAATCGGGGCTCTTTTGCTGTGTGGGGCGTTTGAAAAATGAACCGTCCCAGGCCTTCAAAGGCTTGCGCGAGGGGGGTGCGCTGAAGGCCCAGAACAGTTCAAAGAGTACAGTTCAAGCACAGTTCAAAGGGCGGGGAGGCCGCAATCAGTCGGTGTCCGTTTCCAGGCCCAATTCTTTCCAGCCGGTGAGACCACCCTTCATGTGGTGGGTCTCGCGAAAGCCTGCGTTGGTCAATTGCTTGGCGGCGGCGGCGGAACGCTTGCCGATGGCGCACATCAAGATCACGCGGGTGTCGGGCAGAAACGGAAAACGATTGGCGTCGAAAAAGCTCAGCGGCATCAAGAACGCGCCGGGAATGCGTTCGTTTTCGTATTCGCTGACTTCACGCACGTCCACCAGCACCGCTTGACCGGCTTGCAACTGGTCTTGAACGTCGCGGGGATCGTGTTCGATCAACTGGGTGGCGTCTTCGATGCGTAAGACTTGAGAGGCCATGATCTGAGTTCCGTTCGCTTGGTTGTTCGGGGTTAGGTCGTTTTGTTCGTTGGTTATGTCCGACATCGGCTATCCAATTCGCCATCTGATGTGTGATTAATATAGTAACTCCACAATCAAATGTCAATATATCAGTTAGGGCAAAATAATAATGTTAAATAAGATGGTGAGTTGATAAATATCAATGTGTTAGGTGGGTTTTGCAGGGTGTTTGGCCGGGGTCAGGGCAAAATATTTTGCCTCTAAACCGGTCTGTTGGAGCGGGTTTGCACAGAACTTGTGTACAATAGATGGGGAATAAAGCGCTAGATTTCGTTGCTCCTACAAAAGTGGGAGCCTCGTCGTCTCGCGACTTGGATTTCCAAATCGGATTTCCGCTTGCACCTTCAAAGCAGACAGATTGGGAGCCAAGTGTTTGTGTCTGCTCATGACTCGAAGCTGACATTTGTGACTGCCTAACAGTTATTTCTGCCATTAAAGCGATTGTAAGTGAGGAGGTGGGCAGCCTATTGTGGATGCCCAGCCTAAGCAAATGTGAGCATGCTTCAATGAACAATTATCCTTGCCCCGCTTGCGGTTTTCTCGTCTTCTCCGAGACATCTGGTAGTTATGAAATATGCGAACTCTGCGGCTGGGAAGATGATCATGTCCAATTGGTACACCCTCGCCTACAGGGAGGAGCAAATAGAGAGAGTCTTGTTGAAGCGCAAACACGAGCTTTGAAAATCTACCCACTAGAAGTTAAGCAGTTCGGAGACGCGCATCGTGATCTTGATTGGCGACCTTTGGACTCAGAAGAAACAGTCGTAAGCGATGATGCACCAAAATCTGGTCGAGACTATTTCGATACTTCGGCTGATAAGCCCCCCGAGTATTACTGGAGGTATGGGAGTTAACTTCGGATTGAATAGTGGCGATAGGTCGCCTCTTGGCTATAGGCAGACACAGAGGTTCGTGAAAGAATATCTGCTTATGGTCAACAATCAGACATTCTTGAATTCTGAGAATTTCGTTTAAAGGCGTCGTGAAACGGCGAGCTTAACCGTTTTGCGCGCGGTGCCTGAGCAGGTGATCCGCCAGCACCAACGCCATCATCGCTTCGCCCACCGGCACGGCGCGGATGCCGACGCAGGGGTCGTGGCGGCCTTTGGTGACGATGTCGGCATTTTTGATTTTGGTGGTCACCGTCTGGCGCGGGGTGAGGATCGAGCTGGTGGGCTTGACCGCGAAGCGCGCGATGATGTCTTGGCCGGACGAAATGCCGCCCAGCGTGCCACCCGCGTGATTGGCGAGGAATTCCGGTTTGCCGTCTTTGCCACGACGGATTTCGTCGGCGTTTTCTTCACCCGTTAATGAGGCCGCACCGAAGCCTTCGCCGATTTCCACGCCTTTGACGGCGGGGATCGACATCAGCGCCTTGGCGATGTCGGCATCGATGCGATCGAAAATCGGCTCGCCCAGGCCCGCGGGCATGCCGCTGGCTTGGATTTCCACCACCGCGCCCACGGATGAGCCTTGCTTGCGGATGTCGGCAAGATAGCTTTCCCACTGTTTGACCGCGCCTGCATCGGGGCAGAAAAACGGGTTCTTGTTGATCTGCGCCCACGACCACTTGCGGTAATCAATGTCGATGGGGCCCATCTGCACCAATGCGCCGCGCACCTTGACGGATTTGCCGAGGATGCTGGCGAGCACCTTTTGCGCAATCGCACCGCCCGCGACGCGGATCGCGGTTTCGCGGGCACTGGACCGTCCGCCGCCGCGATAATCGCGCACGCCGTATTTGGCGAAATAGCTGTAATCAGCATGACCGGGGCGGAACTTGTCTTTGATATCGCCGTAGTCTTTGGAGCGCTGATCGGTGTTTTCGATCAACAGGCCGATGGGCGTGCCGGTGGTTTTGCCTTCGAACACGCCGGACAGGATTTTCACCTGATCGGCTTCTTGGCGCTGGGTGGTGAACTTGCTTTGGCCGGGGCGGCGTTTGTCCAAGAACGGTTGGATGTCGGCTTCCGACAACTTGATGCCCGGCGGGCAGCCGTCAACCACACCGCCTATGGCGGGGCCGTGGGACTCACCGAACGTGGTGAGACGGAAGAGTTCGCCAAAGGTGTTGCCGGCCATGTCGTATATCCAATCAGACGGTAGAGATATCGGGCGCGTCGACGGCTTTCATGCCGACGGTGTTGTAGCCGCTGTCCACGTAATGGACTTCGCCGGTGACGCCACTGGCCAGCGGCGACAACAGATACAAGCCCGCACCGCCGACGTCTTCCAAGGTGGTGTTGCGGCGCAGTGGCGAGTTGAGCTCGTTCCATTTCAAGATATAGCGGAAATCGCCGATGCCGCTGGCGGCCAGGGTCTTCATCGGGCCTGCCGACATGGCGTTGACGCGCAAGCCTTCACGGCCCAGGTCTTCGGCCAAATAACGCACGCTGGCTTCCAATGCCGCCTTGGCGACGCCCATGACGTTGTAATGGGGGATGACCTTTTCAGCACCGTAGTAGCTGAGCGTGATCATCGAGCCGCCTTCGTTCATCAACGGGGCGGCGCGTTGGCACACGGCGGTAAACGAATAGACCGAGATGTCCATGGTGCGCTGGAAATTTTCGCGCGTGGTGTCGACGTAGCGGCCTTTGAGCTCTTCCTTGTCGGAGTACGCAATGGCGTGGACCACGAAATCGATCTTGCCCCAACGCTCTTTGACCTCGTCGAAGACACGATCGATGCTGTCCATATCGGTGACATCGCATTCGATAAGGAAGTCGGAACCGACTTGTTCGGCCAACGGGCCGACGCGCTTTTTCAGCGCTTCGCCTTGGTAGGTGAAGGCGATCTCGGCACCGTGGGCGTGCAATTGTTGAACAATACCCCAAGCAATGGAGCGGTTGTTGGCAACGCCCATCACGATGCCTTTTTTTCCAGCCATCAGCGCGGTGGCAGCGGTCATGATTCTTGGTATCCTTATCACTTAGAATTCGGTGCGCGCATCCTACACGAAACGCCCCCAACCTGAAAAGGTGTGGATACGTCAAGGATTGGCCCAAAAGCTCAACTTGTGTGTATCATGATATATGCGCGTTAACAGATTGTTGTTACAGGCAAAAGAGCGACAGCAAAATGTCCGATTCCACCGACATGATTGAAGACACGTCTTATATCGTCGAGCTGCGCGCCTTTGTGCGCTTGGTTTTAAAGCGATTCGGTCGCGATCAATGCATGCGCATCGCGGCGGCGTTGAGCTACACGTCGTTGCTGGCGCTGGTGCCGTTGGGTGCGATTGCGTTTGCGATCCTCAAGGCCTTTCCGGTTTTCGACAACATCCAAGAGCAGATCAAATCGCTGTTGTTTGAGAACTTCTTGCCCGAATCGGTGGAAGGCGCGCAGACCTATTTCGACCAATTCATCGGCCAGACCGAAGGCCTCACCGCGATCGGCATCGTCGCGCTGGCGGTGACCGCGATCATGTTGCTGGCCACCATCGAAGCGGCGCTCAATTCCATCTTTCACGTCAAGGCGACGCGCCCATTCGTGCCGCGCTTGATGATGTTTTGGGCGGTGATCACTTTGGGCCCGCTGTTGCTGGGCGGCAGCTTGTCGCTGGCGACGTATTTCTATGCCCTGTCGGAATGGACCGGGGCGCACAACATTCCCGGTTTGGCCGGGGTGGTGACGCAGCTGTTGCCGGGGGCGTTGGCGATCATCGCGTTTTCGCTGTTTTACGCCATCGTGCCGTATCGTCCGGTGAAGGCCACCCATGCGCTGATCGGCGGCATTTCGGCAGGGCTGTTGTTTGGCTTGTTGAGGCGCTTGTTCGGGCTTTATATCTCTGCCTTTCCGGCGTATCAGACCATCTACGGCGCGCTCGCCACGGTGCCGATTTTCTTGATCTGGATGTATCTCAGTTGGGCGGTGATTTTGATCGGCGCGGAAATCGCCGCGTCGATGCCCGAATGGGGCCGCGCGCGCACCGCGGAAAATTTCGACGACATGGCCTCGGCGCGCAAACTGGATGCGGCCTTGGTGGCGATCGAACGGCTGTGGCGGCGCGGGCGCGGTGAAGAGGTCCACCATCCCACCCGCAACCCCAAACGCGAAGACGTCCTGGCCCACGCGTTGGAAGCGTTGCGCCACGCGGGATTTGTGGCGTTGAGCGACAAAGATGAATGGCTGTTGAGCCGCGACCCCGAAGTCCTGCGCATTGCCGACGTCGCCCACGGATTAAGATTAGCCCCCAATCCCGACGACCTGGTGTCGGGCGGCCCGCCGTGGCGCAAGCACCTCAAAGAAAGCCTCGGCGGGACCAAGGGGGTTGGCCCCGGTTCCGGCTATGGCCGCACGCTGCGGGAATTGTTTGAAGGCAATTGAGTGGCGAGCTTATTCCGCCGCCGTCTGTTTGATGGTGTCTTTGCGCACCTTGTAAGGCCGCTTGCCGATCCATTTTTTGACGAACTTTTTGAGTTCCGAATCTTCGTCTTCGGGCAGCATCACTTTGAGCGAGACGTAATGATCGCCGCGCCCGGATGGGGCTTGCGGTGTCGGCTGGCGGTGGATGCCTTTGGCCTTGAGGCGCAATTTGGTGCCGGAATTTGAGCCTTCGGGCACGGTGACGCGCACCGGGCCGTGGATGGTCTCAACCTCGATCTGTCCGCCGAGCAGCGCTTCGCCGAGGGTCACGGCTTCTTCGCTGTGCACGTCGAGACCGTCTGAGCGGTACTTGGCGTCGTTTTTGATGACGATTTCCACCAGCGCATCGCCATTTCCACCGCCGCCGATGCCGCCCATGCCTTGGCCTTTCAGGCGCAGGACTTGGGCGGTTTCGCTGCCGGCGGGAATGCGCACGTTCAGCGTCTTGCCCGACGTCATGCGCACCGATTTGCTCGCCCCCTTGGCGGCGTCGAGGAACGAAACCTTCAAGGTGTAGCTGACGTCGGCGCCTTTGGCCTTGATGGATTGGCGTTCTTTTTGCGCGCGGTCTTTGAAGAAATTGTTGAAGGGGTTTTTGCGCCCGCGATTGGCATTTGGCCCCGCGTTTGGCCCCGCGTTTGGATGGCGCTTGTAGGCATTGTAGCCGTGCGCGGAACCGCCAAAACCGGCGCGGCGGTTGCCCATGGCGTCGATTTCCCCGGCGTCGAACTGGCGACGCTTGGCGGGATCGGACAGCAGGTCGTAGGCGGTGGAGATGTCTTTGAAGCGTTCTTCGGAACGCTTGTCACCCTGTTTGCGATCGGGGTGATGTTCACGCGCCAAGCGACGATAGGATTTTTTGATGTCCTCAAAGCTGGCGGTGCTTTTGACGCCCAGCGCGCCATAGGGATCGATCATCAGGTGGTGACCTCCGGCTCATCGACGATTTGCCATGCGCCATCTGCGTTGCGACATGCGGTGCCCGTGACGGTGCGGGCATCGCCTTCGACATTGACGGTGGTTTCGAACTGACGACAGCCCTGGCCGTCGTCGTTGGTGTAGGGTTCATCGGCGGTGACGGTGCCCGAATTTCCGCTGTCGGGATTGGACCAAGTGGCCTGTTCGCCGGGCTTGCCGTATTCCAGGGTGTCGTTGGTGGTGCGCTCAGAAAAAATCTTGTCCGTGTCGCTCATGCCTTTGGCGATGTCTTGGCCCCACATGGCGCCCAGCGTCGCGCCGAGCACGGTGGTGATGCCACGCCCCGTGCCGCCACCCACTTTGGAGCCGGCAACCGCGCCCACAATACCGCCGAGAACCGTGCCGATGGTTTCGGAGCGGCCTTCGTTCCACGAGCACGCGCTGAGGCTCAAGACCATGGCGGTGCAGATGAGGGGGCGAAATAATGCAGGCATTGATTATGAAAGGCTTTTGCCATCTCCCTAGGATGTGTTTGTTCGTCGTATGTCTTGATACGCGGGCCTTGATATATGTGAGCGTTCAAGGTACGCAAAACACGGCAATTCTGATTACAGCGCGTTCATGGTAAACAACGTCTTAACGCCCGTGAAATAATGCCCGCGTAAAATCCTCGAAATTCGACAAGCAGGCTCGCACATGTCCACCATCCCCACCGACGCCAATCCGTTTGAGTTGTTTCAAGACTGGTTGAGCTTGGCCGAAGAAAAAGAACTCAACGACCCCAATGCCATGGCCATCGCCACGGTGGGTGCAGACGGGGTGCCGTCTTTGCGCATGGTGTTGTTGAAAGGCTATGACGAGCACGGTTTTGTGTTTTACACCAACTTGGGCAGTCAAAAGGCCCGCGAACTGACCGCCAATCCCAATGCCACGCTGCTGTTTCACTGGAAAAGCCTGCGCCGTCAAATCCGCATCACCGGCCCGGTCACGGCGGTGACGGACGCGGAAGCGGATGAGTATTACGCATCGCGCGCGCGCGATTCCCGCATTGGCGCGTGGGCGTCCAAGCAATCGCAGCCCTTGGATGGCATGTTCGAGCTGGAAGCCCAGGTCGCCAAATACGCCGCCAAATTCGCCATCGGCGACATTCCGCGACCGGAATTTTGGTCGGGGTTTCGTGTGCAAGCTGAACGTATTGAGTTTTGGCACGACCGGCCCTTTCGTTTGCACGAACGGGTGGTGTATATTCAAGGCACTGATGGCTGGGAAAAAGAACGCCTTTACCCCTAAACGCAAAAGGCGCGAGAAATCATGGACGACAGCACCGCATCCTCACCAAAACCCGAACAGATGGACCGCGACAGCGCCGGGCGGCTGATGAAGCTCGCCACCTATGCGGCGGTGGGCATGGCCTCGACCCTGATCGTGGTGAAATTCGCCGCGTGGCTGATGACCGACAGTGTCAGCTTGCTATCGACGTTGATTGATTCGTTGCTCGACGTCGCCGCCTCGACGGTGAACTTGTTGGCCGTGCGCCATGCGTTGGAACCGGCGGATGAAGAACATCGCTTCGGCCACGGCAAGGCCGAAAGTCTGGCGGGGCTGGCGCAATCGGCGTTTATTTCCGGCTCGGCGGTGTTTTTGTTGTTACAAGCGGGCGAGCGTCTGTTCAATCCCAGCCCGGTCCACAACACCATGATCGGCTATGGCGTGATGGTGTTTTCCATCGTTGCGACCTTGGCCTTGGTGGGCTTTCAAAAATACGTCGCCAAGCGCACCCAGTCGCTGGCCATTGCAGCCGACAGTGCGCACTACACCATGGACATTTTGGTCAACATCAGCGTCATCGTGGCGTTGTTCCTGGCCTCTGAACTGGGCTGGCAGTTGGCCGACCCGCTGTTCGCCATCGCCATCTCGTTCTACATTTTGCACGGCGCGTACGAAATCGGGATCGAGGCCTATCACGTGCTGATGGACCGTGAACTGCCCGATGAAGACCGCGATAAAATTCGCACCTTGGCGCTGAAGCATCCCCAGGTCATCAGCATGCACGACCTGCGCACCCGCCAGTCGGGCCCCGATGTATTCATTCAAATGCATCTGGAAATGAGTGCCGAAATGAGCCTGATCGAAGCCCACGACATCGCCGAAGACGTTATGCACCGGGTCGAAGCCGCGTATCCGCGTGCCGAGGTGCTGATCCATCAAGACCCCGCAGGAATTGAAGAAGAGCATGCGTTCGAAGATTAATTTACGTTGGTCAGGCGGTGCGGATTTGGTTGCGCCCGGATGCTTTGGCCGCGTACATCGCCTTGTCGGCCAAGTCGATCAGTTCCGTTGGCGTCGCTGCGTTATCAGGGCAAATGCTGATGCCGATGCTGAGGTCGATGCTCAAGGTGTGGTCGAGAATCCTCATCGGGTCCTCAAATTCACGGATTACTTTGTGCGCCAGTTTTTCGGCTTCGCTTATGGTTTTGAGATCTTCCAAAATCAACACGAATTCGTCGCCTCCGATGCGCGCCACGGTGTCAGTGCCGCGCACCGCGGCCTTAAGGCGTGAGCCGGCTTCGATTAAAACTTCGTCGCCGACGCTGTGGCCGTAAGTGTCGTTGATGTATTTGAACTTGCCCAAATCGATGAACATAACCGTCGTGCTGACGTGGTGGCGGGTGGCGCGTTGTACGGCGAGGTCAAGGCGTTGCTCGAACAAACCGCGATTGGGCAGGCCGGTGAGCGGGTCGTGATAGGCCATGTGGCGGTAGCGTTGCTCGACCTCTTTTTGATCCGTGATGTCGCGCACCACGCCGACCATGCGCACCGGCTTGCCTTGCTCGTCACGCAAAACGTTGCCGGTCTCACGCAACCAGCGTTGCGTGCCGTCGGGCCAGATGACACGGTACTCGACGTCGTGTTTTTGATCGTTTTGGATACAAGCGTCTTCGGCAAGCTTGACCCGTTCGGCATCGTCGGGATGAACGGCGTCGCAAAACAGACTGTAAGACGCCGGTGTGACGACCTTTAGGCCGAACATGGGACCGACTTCTTCGGACCAATGCAGCTCGTCCGTGCCGATGACCCAGTCCCAAGTGCCGATGTTGGCGAAGGTCTGGCTGCTTTTGTAACGTTCTTCACTGAGGCGCAGGCGTTCGATTTCTTTGGCTTCGCTGACGTTGCGGATCAGCCATTGCGTTTGTCCATCGGCCTTTGACGTTTCACCGGCAAACCAAATTTCAACGGGCACGCGTTCGTCGTTTTTCGTGACGGCGGAAAGGTCGTAACTGTGAGTGCGGTCAAAAGGCGGTGCGAACATGATGTTGGTGATGAAACGACCCGAACCGGGCTGTTCATGATCGACGAACAGGGACGTGATCTGACGCGACGCAAGCTCCTCGCCATCAAGTCCCGTGAGGTTCTCTATGGCTTTGTTGAATGACAAAATACGACCGTAGCGGTCGATGCTGATGTAGCCGGTGGCGCTGTGTTCCAACGCCATCATCAGGCCATCGTCGGGCGCGCATCGATAGGCGCGCGCGCCGCGTTTGAAATAGAGCGCACTCAGACCAACCCCGACAAGCGTTGAGGCAAAAGCAAGCAGCCAGAGTTCTGGGCCGTTAAAGGTCATTGCGCACTGTTGTTCCTGTGTGTGCAGAGCTTAAGCGTGTTTAACGGATCACAGGGCTTATTTCCATACGATATTAATCATACGAAGGCGCAAAAAAAAACGGCCCCGGATAACCGAGGCCGTTTTATGAAGTTTTTTGAGCGTCAAGCTTAGCCGAACGCTTGGCCGGATTTTGCACCGAATTTCTTCAAGATGATGGCCATGGGGCAGAACTTGGTGAAAGCACCTTGGAACATGTTCAGGCCGACAAATGCCGGGATCAACAGCCACAGTTGTTCTTGGGTGAAATAAAACGCGCTAAGGCCAATCCAAATGAAAGTGCCAGCCATGGCGAAAATGATGCGATCGATGCTCATAGTGAACTCCTTGTTTGTCACTGTGCAGTTGTGGGGATGGGAACGGCCAATCCCGTTTGTGTTCACCGGAGGACGGACCGGTCCGGCACATTAATCAAATAAATGACCTTGGTGGTGGTACTGGGGTGCTACATATTAAAGGCAAGCACAAGGTGTTTTTAACACCAAAATGGCCCAGGCCAGTCTTTAAGTCCTTGCTAATTTAGCAAAAACTAATATATAGAGGCAAGCGTTATGTTCGCATGCGCAATAAAGACATGTTATATAAGACGTTAAGCACCGTTTTGCTGCAAAGAGGTTTGATATGCAATCGATCTTCAAAAGCCTGATGCCCGTTTTTGTTTTGAGCACCCTGAGCATTTCAGGGGGCGTGGCCGTCGCTCAGGAATCAACCTTCACCGTCAACGCCGGATATGTCGAAGACCGCAAGTCGGTGTTCGCCACAGTGGAAAGCGTCGATGTGGTTTCGGCCCGCGCGCGCATCGGCGGCACGGTGACGGAACTGTTGATCGATGAGGGCTCACCGGTCGATGCCAAGCAGAAAGTCGCCCGTGTGGTCGATGAAAAGCTGGCGCTGCAGGTCAAATCGGTTGAAGCCAAAATCCAGTCGTTCATGTCGCAAAAGGAACTCGCCACCACCGCGTTGGCGCGGGCGGAAAAATTGTTCGCCACCGGCGCGATCCCCAAGGCGCGCTTGGACGAAGCCCGCACCGGAATGGATGTTGCGGATCGCTCTTTGGCATCGGCGCGCGCCGAACGCCAAGTGCTGGAACAAACCCGCATCGAAGGCGATGTCCTGTCGCCCGCAGGCGGTCGAATTCTCACGGTGCTGGTGCGCAAGGGCTCGGTGGTGCTGCCGGGTGAGCCGATCGCAACCTTGGCCGCGGAAGCTTATATCCTGCGCATGCAGCTGCCCGAACGCCACGCCATGTTCATTGAAAAGGGCGAAGAGGTTCAGGTGGCCCAACGCGGCCTCGGCGCACTGACGCCGAGCAGCGGTGCGGAACTGCGCCGTGGCGTGATCCGCCAAGTTTATCCCGAAATCAAACAAGGCCGCGTGTCGGCGGATGTCGAGGTTGCCGGGCTTGGTGACTTCTTCGTCGGTGAACGCATCCGCGTGTGGATCGGCACCGGTGCGCGCCCGGCCATCGTGGTGCCCGAAGACTTTTTATACGCGCGCTACAACCTGACCTTCGCCAAGCTGGTCGATGGTCGTGAAGTGGTGGTGCAGCCGGGCTTGCCGCAAACGGGCGGGGTGGAAATCCTGTCCGGTCTTGAACACGGCGACGTTTTGGCGCGCCCCTAAGGCCGGAGGATCCCTCAGATGAAAAATCTCGGCATTTCCGGACATCTCACCAAAGCGTTTTTGCGCTCGCCGCTGACGCCTTTGCTGTTGCTCGCCTCCATCGCGTTGGGCGTGGTCGCGCTGATGGCGTTGCCGCGCGAAGAAGAGCCGCAAATCTCGGTCCCGCTGGTGGACATCTTGGTCGACGCCAACGGCCTCAAGGCCCCCGATGTGGTCGAGCTGGTCACCAAACCGTTGGAAGACATCGTCAAAGGTGTGAACAGCGTCGAGCACGTCTATTCCATGTCCCAAGATGATCAAGTCATGGTCACCGCGCGGTTCGACGTCGGCACCGACGAGGACGTCGCGGTGCTGCGCGTGCATGATGCGATCCGCGCCAACATTCGACACATCCCCATCGGCATTCCCGATCCGTTGATCATCGGTCGTGGCATCAACGACGTGCCCATCGTCACCATCACGCTGGCGCCCAAAGGCGACCAAGCCGAACGTTGGAACGACAACGCGTTGTACAACGTCGCCGAAGAACTGATGCACGAACTGGTCAAGGTCTCCGACGTCGGTCTGACCTTCCTCGTCGGCGGACGTGCCGATCAAATCCGTGTCGAGCCCGATCCCGAACGTCTGTCGCTGTACGGCGTAACCTTGCAACAGCTGATCGGCAAGGTCGAAAACGCCAATCGCTCGTTCCGTGTCGGGCGGGTGCGCGAAGACGGCAAAGCCGTTTCCGTGATGGCCGGTCAAACCCTGATGGGCATGCCCGATGTGGGCTTGCTGATGATCACCGCGCGCGATGGCCGCCCGGTGTACGTCAAAGATGTCGCCAACGTGGTGGTCGGGGCCAAGCCCGAAGAACACCGCGTTTGGCATATGGAAAAGGCACAAGACGAAAACGCAGCGCTGGACGCGAAGCCCGCCGTGACGTTGGCCATCGCAAAGCGCAAAGGCGCCAATGCGGTTCTGGTGGCCGATGAAATTACCCGCCGTTTGGAACAAGTGCAGGGCAGCTTGCTGCCCGCCGACGTCGAAGCGACCATCACCCGCAACTACGGTGAAACGGCGTTGGAAAAATCCGACGAGCTGTTGTTCCACCTCGGCCTCGCGACGGTATCGATCGTTTTGCTGGTGGGCTGGGCGCTGGGCTGGCGCGAAGGCATCGTGGTGATGGTGGTGGTGCCGTCGACCATTTTGATGACTTTGTTCGCGGCGTGGATGATGGACTTCACCATCAACCGGGTGAGCTTGTTCGCGTTGATTTTCTCCATCGGTATTTTGGTCGATGACGCCATCGTGGTGGTGGAAAACATCGTTCGACATTGGGCCATGAAAGATGGCCGCAGCCCGCTGCGCGCGACCATAGAAGCGGTCGCCGAAGTCGGTAACCCGACCATCATCGCGACCCTGACCATCGTGGCTGCGTTGTTGCCGATGATGTTCGTGTCCGGCTTGATGGGCCCGTATATGAGCCCGATCCCCGCCAACGCATCGGCCGCGATGGTGTTTTCGTTCTTCGTCGCGATGATCATCACGCCGTGGCTGTTGTGCAAAATCACGTGTTGGAAAAAGCACCTGCCTGAAGACTCGATGATGGATGACAACGCCGACTTCGACGAAGGCGTCGATATGGGCGGTCATGCCGATCACGGCCCCGGCGCGCTGGGCAATTTTTACAAGCGTATCGCCACCAAGCTTTTGCAGGGGCGCAAGAACTCCATCAAGCTGTTGATCGTCACCGGCATCGCCACGATGGCGTCGTTGGTTCTGTTCGCGACCAAGGACGTCACGGTGAAGCTTTTGCCGTTCGACAACAAATCCGAATTGCAGGTGGTTTTGGACTTGCCCGAAGGCTCGTCTTTGGAAGTCACCGAACGCGCACTTTTGGACATTGCCGATCGCATCAAAAACCTGCCCGAACTGGTCAGCATGCAGGCCTATGTCGGCACCGCCATGCCGTTCAACTTCAACGGTCTGGTGCGTCACTATTATCTGCGCTCAGAGCCCTGGCAGGGTGAGCTGCAAATCAATCTCGCGCCCAAGGATCAACGCGACCGTCAAAGCCATGACGTGGCCCTGGCGGTGCGTGGATTGCTGGACGGTCTGAACGTGCCCGACGGCACCTCGGTCAAGGTGGTCGAGGTTCCGCCCGGCCCGCCGGTAATGGCGACGTTGATGGCGGAAATTTACGGCCCCGATCCCGAAACCCGCCGCGCCACCGCCGCCAAGGTGCGTGAAGCCTTCGAATCTGTCGATTTCGTCGCCGATGTCGACGACAGCTTCGGCCAGCCCGAAACCCGCGTGCGTTTGGAAATCGATCAAGAAAACCTCGAATTCCATGGCGTGCAGGAAAGCGATTTGTACGACACCATCCAAGCGGTGGTGGGCGGCAAAACGGTCGGCTATTCGCAACGCGGCAAAGGTGTGAACCCCATCGAAATCGCCATCCGCCTGCCCAAGGAAGGCTTGGCGATGTCGGAACGCATGTTGTCGATCCCGGTGCCCGCACCGGGACCGGCGGGCGACACCGGGCGGGTGGTCGAAATGGGCGACGTGGTGCGGGTGGTGCACGAACAAGCGTCGTATCCGATGTTTAGGCGTGACGGCCATTATGCGGTGCTGGTCACCGGTGAATTGGCCGGTGAGTTTGAAGCCCCGATTTACGGCATGTTCGCGGTCGAAGAAAAATTGGCCGCCATGGACTGGGGCGATCAAACCCCGCCGACCATCGGCTATCACGGCCAACCCCAAGACGAAAGCACCACCACCTTGTTGTGGGATGGCGAATGGGAAGTCACCTACGTGACCTTCCGCGATATGGGCCTTGCGTTCATCTTTGCGCTGTTGGGCATTTATTTGTTGGTGGTCGGTCAGTTCGGCAGCTTTAAATTGCCGCTGGTGATCCTCACCCCGGTGCCGCTGACGTTCATCGGCATCATGTTCGGCCACTGGCTGTATGACGCGCCGTTCTCGGCCACCTCGATGATCGGCTTCATCGCGTTGGCAGGCATCATCGTGCGCAACTCGATCTTGTTGGTGGACTTCATCAAGCACCGCCAAAAATCCGGCAAGCCGATGCGTGATGTGTTGGTCGAAGCGGGCACCATTCGCTTTAAGCCGATTTTCTTGACCGCGGTGGCGGCGATGATTGGCTCGGCGTTTATTTTGGCCGATCCGATTTTCCAAGGTTTGGCCATTTCGATGGTGTTCGGCCTGGCCAGCTCAACCGCATTGACGCTGCTGGTGATCCCCGCGATCTACGTGGTGTTGCGCGACGACGGTCGGGAAATGGAAAACAAATCATAAAAAGAAAGGCCGTCACATGAGGCGGCTTTTCTTTTTACTGAGGTTCTGTATCTTGAGCTCATGATCAAAGAAGACCAATCCGCCCAAGTGGCTTTGCTGTCCGACCCGGCCGTGTTCGGCGATGAGACGAAAACCGTTGGCCGCGTCACCACCCATGCATCGGAAGTGTTCATCGGCGCGACGCGTGTGTTCAAGCTCAAGCGCGCGGTCGAATTTCCGTTCATGGATTATTCCGATCGCGACAAGCGCCTGAAATACTGCGAGGCCGAGGTCGCGCTCAACCGTCGCACCGCGCCGGATTTGTATTTGGGCGTCAAGCCGATCACCCAGGATGCCGACGGTCAGTTGCACCTGGATCAACCGGGCGAGGTGGTCGATTGGGTGGTCGAGATGGCGCGTTTTGACGAAGCCACTTTGTTCGATCACTTGGCCGAACAAGGCAAGCTCGACCGTCATTTGATGGAACATCTCGCCGACAAAATCGCCACCTTTCACGCCGCGACCGAGGCTCGCCAAGACGGCGGCGGGCGCACCGGCATCGCGCTGACCATTGAAAGCAACGCCAAGTCGTTCACTGAGAACGCCCCCGGTATTTTGGACATGGCGCGGGTCGCGGAGCTTACTGCGCATTCTCTGGAGGCCACCAACGACATCGTCGAATTGTTGGAAGGGCGGCGCATGCATGGCTGCGTGCGTCACTGTCACGGCGACATGCACTTGCGCAACATCTTCCTCGAAAACGATGAACCGGTGCTGTTCGATTGCATCGAATTCAACGAAACCTTTTCGACCATCGACGTGCTCTACGATCTGGCGTTTTTGTTGATGGATTTGGACTATCGCGGCCTGCGCACGCTCGCCAACGTGACCATGAACCGCTACATGGACATCACCGGTTCGGCGTGGGGGCTGGCGGCGTTGCCGCTGTTCCTCAGCGTGCGCGCAGGCGTTCGTTCGTTCGTCGCGTGCGCGGCGGCGAAAAGCGTCGATGATGAGGCGTTCAAAAAGAACCAAGCCGCCCAAGCGAAGACCTATCTGGACATGGGATTGACGTATCTGGACGCACCCGCACCGCGCTTGATCGCGGTGGGTGGTTTGTCGGGCAGCGGCAAATCACGCCTGGGCCGCGATCTGGCTCAGCACATCGGCGCGTCGCCGGGTGCCAGGGTGGTGCGCAGCGACGTCTTGCGCAAGCGCATCGCGGGCAAGCATCCGCTCGATAAATTGGGTCCCGAAGGCTACACCGCCGAGATGACCGAGCAAACCTATCAAGCGGTCTATGACGAGGCCCGCGCGGTGCTTGCCACCGGCCATTCGGTGATTGCCGACTGCGTGTTTTCCAAACCGCACGAGCGCGCTGCGATCCAAGCGGTGGCCGAAGACATGGACGTTCCGTTCGATGGCTTTTGGCTGAGCGCCGCGCCGGACATCATGCAAGCGCGGGTCACGGCGCGCAAAAAGAACGCCTCCGACGCCGATGCAGAGGTTGTGCGCATGCAGTTGGGTTATGATTTGGGTGAAATCGACTGGCATCAAATCGATTCGTCCGGCAGCCGCGAAGACACCGATGCACAGGCGTTGAAGATTCTCGAGCTCTAGAGCCAACGTCATACATTACAAGGCTTTATCTTTCTTCGCTTCGGGTCCATCATGGTTCTGAGGAAATGAGCAAGGAGTCTGAGATGTCGATCCGTTCCATTCTTGCGCCCGTCGATGGGGCTTCGGACAATCGCGCGATTGTTGAAAACGCGTTGGAACTGGCGCGGGCGTTCAACGCTCACGTGGATGTCTTGCACGTCAGACCCGATGCGCGCGATGCGGTGCCGTTGTTTGGCGAAGGCCTATCCGGCGATATGGTCGAAGAGATGATCGCATCCGCCGATAAAGACTGCGAAAACAAAGCCACTGAGCTGAAAACGCTGTTCGACACCCTTTGCAAAAATCGCGATGTGCCGCAAGTGACCGGCCCCGGCGGCGGCGAGGATTCCATCACCGCCACGTGGCACGATCAAACCGGTCGTGAAGATGAAATGGTCGCGTGGCGTGGGCGCTTGTCCGATTTGGTGGTGACGGCGCGCCCCGGCGAAGACAGTTCGCCGATGCGCGCGCTAACCCTGCATGCGGCGTTGTTCGAATGCGGACGTCCGGTGCTGGCATTGCCGACCGATCCGGGTGTCCAAGAAATCGGTCGTGTGGTGGCGATCGCGTGGAACGGCACCGCCCAGGCCGCGCGCGCGGTGCATGCGGCGATGCCGATCATCACCCGTGCGTATGAGGTCACTGTGCTGACCTGCGAAACCACGCGTACCGAACCCACGGCGGCGGATGAGCTGGCCCAGTATCTCGGCTGGTGGGGCGTGACGCCCAAGGTCGTGAATTTCCCGCCCGGTTCCGATGGGGCAGGCGCAAGCTTGCTGGCCCACGCCGAAGACATCAACGCCGACATGTTGGTGTGTGGCGCGTATTCGCACTCACGTTTGATGCAAACGGTGCTCGGCGGTGTCACCAGCGCGCTGATGGACGACGCCAAGATCCCGGTCTTTTTCAGCCACTAAGCTTTTAGCCGGGGCCAGTTAACCAGGGGCTTTTAACCTTGGCGCCATTGGCGGGCGAAGTAACCGCGATAAAACAACACCGCGCTTTGACCGCCGGCTTCGGCGTCGAAGACTTTCCAGCCATTTTTAGACTTATAAAAACGGAACTTGATGGTCATCGGTTGGCCGCGCCAGCGATCCAGGCGCACCGGCACCACCAGTTCGCCGCGGCTGGTGCCGCGTCGGGTTTTGCCGACCGTGAAACGGGTGGCGCGCACGTCGCCCATGGCTTCGACCAGTTTAGAGGTGAAGTTGCTGCGCAACGCATTCAACGCAACAGCGCGTTGCTGTGGCGTCATGCGGTTGGCAAGACGTCCCAGCGCCATTTGCGTCATGGTCTGAAAATCGATGTCCGGCGCGATTTGCTTTTCGATGTAACCAAGCGCTTGGCGCGGGTCCAGCCCTTGGCCGCTTGCGCTGCCTTGGCTTTTGGTGAGAAACGCGCGCAGCTTGCTCAGCTGGGCCGCAACCTTGGCTGCAGGGCCGTCCGCTTGCGGGGCGCGTTGCTGTGCTGCTTGCGGGGCGTAACGGGGTGCGTTTTGGGGGACGTTTCGGGGGGCGTAGTTTTGCCCATACGGATTTGCGTAACGCGGGTCGAATTCGGCGGAAAACGTCGGGCTTGATCCGATTGAAACCAGGGCCAAGGTTGCGACGGCGGCGGCGACAATCTGCTTCATAAGATTCCCCTGTTTGCGGTCTATGGACTCCGTTGGTTAGGGCATTATCGCCTGAAAGCCTCCTCAGCACACCCATGGATTTCAAATTATAAGAGAACCGGGCGTTGATCGACGTTTTCGCCCCGCAAACCGCCATCATAAGGGCGAAGCAGTTGTTCAACCGCGCTGAAAGGGCGTTCGCCATCGATCCAGGCGGCTTCATCCTCCGGTTTGAGAATCACCGGCATGCGGTCGTGGATCGTGGCGATTTCGGGCGCGGGGGTGCAGGTGACGATGGTGACACTGTCGCCGTCTGCGCCGATCAAACCGGCCATGGCGAACAGGTCTGAACCTTCGGCGTGAATGCGCATCTTTTGCTTGGCCCCACCAGCTGGCCGCGCCCATTCGAAATAGGCGGTGGCGGGCACCAAGCAGCGCTGTTCCAAAAGCGGTTGGAAGGTGGCTTTGGTGGTCAAAGTTTCCGCGCGCGCGTTGATCAGCGGTTTAGAATCCCAATCGACTTTAAGCCCCCAGCCCAACAACCGTCCGCGCGCTTGGCCGCTTTGCGCGTCGATGGTGAGGATTCGGTCCGTCGGGTTCATCTCGACGCTTTGTGACTGTGTGGACGGGGCAGGGGGCGTGAGCTTCAGGCCAAAGTGTTTCTTGACCTTTTTCATTGCCGCTTTGACTTCAAATTTACCGCACATATCAACCCACTGGAAAGCGTCACCGGTTTGTCCTAACGTCTCACTATGAACGAGCAACGCAAAACAGTCATCATCACAGGCGCATCGCGCGGTATCGGCCACGCCACCGCGCTGTTGTTCTTGGAGCGCGGCTGGCGCATCATCACCTGTTCGCGCGGCGACGCCCCGGCAGAGGTCGCCAGCCATGACGACTGGCTGGCCCATATCCCCACCGATCTGGCCGACGCCGACAGCATCAAGGCGTTCATTGCCAAATCCAGTGAGATCCTTGATGGCGCACCGCTTCATGCGTTGGTCAACAACGCGGGTCTGTCGCCGAAGACGCCGTATAAGGAACGTCTCGGTTGCCTCAACGGCGATATCGATGCGTGGCGCGAAGTGTTCGAGATCAATTTTTTTGCCGCACTCAGGCTATCGCGCGGCTTTGCCTCGGCGTTGCACAACGGTCACGGTGCGATCGTCAACATCACCTCGATAGCCGGACACGCCATCCACCCGTTCGCCGGGTCGGCCTATTCCATATCGAAAGCGGCATTGAGCGCCATGACCCGGGAAATGGCGGGTGAATTCGCGGCGCTGGACGTGCGCGTCAATGCGGTGGCGCCGGGTGAGATCGAAACCTCAATGATCCAGCCGGAATACGAGGCCCTGATCCCGCGCATTCCGCTGGACCGCATGGGCGCACCGCGCGACGTCGCCAGCACAGTCTATTATCTGTGCTCTGACGACAGCAACTACGTCACCGGCACGGAAATCTGGGTCACCGGCGGCCAACACATGTATTAAGTTTGCATACTTAAGTATGTAGCATATTTCCTTGTATATGCCTTCTCAGCCCCCAAATGGCAAAGTGTAACGCCAATGTTTCCACATCGTGGCATTGCGTTCCACGAAATGTTTGGAGACTTGAGATGCAATTATCCCTCACCAAAGGCACCATCGGTTCACGCGTCGGCATTGGCTTTGTTTTGGCGTTGTCGGTGTTTTTCGCCGTCGGTGCGCCGACCATCCTTTGGGTGATGGGTAATCTCAACACCGAAGCGGAAAACCGTGAACTGCGCAGTTACTTCGATACCTTCAAAGCCTCATTGGAAGCCGAAGCCCTCAAGGCGACATCGCTGAGCGCACTGGTCGCCAACATTCCCGACGTCACGGAGAAGTTCGCCGTGCGCGATCGCGATGGCTTGGCCGCGCTGATGGTGCCGACGTTTAAGACGATGAAGCAACAGTACGGCGTGCGCCAGTTTCAATTTCACACCCCACCGGCAACTTCGTTTTTGCGCGTGCACAAGCCCGTCAAGTTCGGCGATGACTTGAGCGGTTTTCGCAAAACCGTGGTTCAAACCAATGCCAAGAAAAACGTGATTTGGGGATTGGAACGCGGCGTGGCGGGCCTTGGTATTCGCGGTTTGTCACCGGTGTTTCATCAAGGTGCGCATGTCGGTTCGGTCGAGTTTGGCTTGAGCTTCGGCAAACCGTTCATGGATGCTTTCAAGGCCCAATACAGTGTCGATGCCAGCTTGTTCATTCCTAAAGACGATGCCTACACGGCCTTCGCTTCGACGTTGGAAGACGTGCGCTTTGGTTCCGACGCCCAGTTCGCGGCGGCGTTGAACGGACAAAGCAGCACCGTGACGGCCAAGATCGGCGATGTGCCGGTTGCGGTGATCATCGCACCCATCGAAGATTTTTCCGGCAAGCCCATCGGCGTGGTCGAACTGGCCGTGGACATCAGCTATTACGTCAACGCCACCAACACGATTTATATGATCGTCGCGGGCTTGTTGGTTTTGACCATGGCCATTGCCGCAGCGTTTATCTTTTATGTGCGCCGCGGCATCTCGCGCCCGTTGACCAAGATGACCGGTGCCATGCGCAGCTTGGCCGGGGGCGAATTGGACGTGGAAATCAACGCCAACACATCGATCCGCGAAGTGGTGGACATTGCTGATGCCTTGGCGGTGTTTCGCGATAACGCGGTCGAGCGTGATCGCATTCAAAGTGAACAGCGCGATGAAGAGGCCCGCAAAGCGGTGCGTCAAGAACGCATGAGTAAAATCACCGACGATTTCGGTGGTCACATTTCAGGTTTGCTGACCACCGTGGGCGGGGCGGTGGAACAGCTGCAGGGCTATTCCACGGAAATGAAAGGCATCGCCAACGACACCAGTTCGCGCAGCGCCACCGTGGCGGCCGCCACCGAAGAAGCTGCCGCCAGCGTGCAGACGGTGGCATCTGCGGCGGAAGAGCTGAGCGCATCCATCGAAGAAATTCGCCGTCAGGTTTCGCAATCGTCATCCATCGCCGTGAAAGCCGTCGAACAGGCGGAAAAAACCGGCATGACGGTGCAGGGCTTGGCCGTGTCGGGGCAAAAGATCGGCGAAGTTTTGGCGCTGATCACCGATATTGCCGATCAGACCAACTTGCTGGCGCTCAACGCGACCATCGAAGCCGCGCGCGCCGGTGAAGCGGGCAAAGGCTTTGCAGTGGTGGCGTCGGAGGTCAAAAACCTCGCCAATCAAACGGCCAAGGCGACCGAAGAAATCTCCAGCCAAATCATTGCGGTGCAAAACAACACCCGCGAAGCGGTCGAGGCCATCGACAGCATCACCCACGTGATCGGCGACCTCAACGAGATTTCCGAACAAATCGCCGCTTCGGTTGAAGAACAAGGCTCCGCAACGCAAGAAATCGCCCGCAACGTGGAACAGGCCGCCGCCGGTTCCCAAGACGTATCGGCGAACATCGTCACGGTGTCGGACGCGGCCAACAAAACCGAAGGTGCCGCCGACCAGGTCAGCAGTTCGGCCCGTGATTTGAAAAACGAAATGAACGCGCTTAAATCTCAAGTCGAAACGTTCTTGAGCGATGTTCACGCTGCATAACGTGAAGGGCCTTATTCGTCGCGAATGATGGAGATCAGTGCGTCGGCCACCGGGTGTTCGATGTTGTTGCGGTGACGCGCGATCCACAGCGTGCGCATGATGCGAAAACCGCTGACCTTGATGTGGTGCAGGCGTCCGGCCTCGATGGCATTGATGACGGCGAAGCGCGGCAGAAAGCTGACATGGCGACCGGGGATCAACACATCGATCAGGGCGTCGGTGCCGCCGACCTCCAACACCACGTCGAGCGTATTGAAGCCGATGGCTTCCAAGGCCTCTTCCAGGTCGCGCCGGGAGGACGAACCTTGTTCGCGCAGCACGTAGCTGAGATCCAACAGCATGGTGATGGGGATCATCTCTTCGTCGGCTAGCGGATGGTTCGGTCCGCACACCAGCAACAACTCATCATCCATCCACTTTTGCACCATCAGGTCGGGGTGCTCGGGCGGGCGTTCCAACAGCGCCAAGTCGGTGAGGCCGCTGGCGAGGTTGTTTTCACTTTGGCGACCATAAACCAAGCGGCTGTGAATGCGGTACTGCGGATACAGTTCGGCGAATTCCAACAGAAATTCCGGCAAAAAGTGCTCGCCGATGGCGATGGTGACGTCCAGGTGCAGCGCCGTCTTGCCGCGTTGCAGCTCTTCCAGCTCTCGGCGCAGCGACAATTGGCGGTCCAGGGTCTGCACCGCCAGCAAGTAAACCTTTTCACCCGCAGGCGTCAGGTGCAACCGACCGCCGGACCGCTCCACCAAATCCAAGCCATAGCTTTCTTCCAACGTGCGCAATCGTTTGGTGACCGCCGGTTGACCGACGCTCAGCGCGTGGGCGGCGGCGGAGACGCTGCCTTTTTCCACAATCGCGCGCAATGCCGCCCAGCCGCGGATGTCTGGAAGGTTTTTGTATTCCATACAGGAATATTAGCGAAAAAGAATTGATTAGGAAATAAAGTTTTTAGCGGCAATACTCCGGCCAAATTATGTTGCGCTTATTCTTAATGGAATCCATGGGTTAGCATTATTCGCCCAGCCATTCTCAAGGGCTCGAGAAATTCTCGCCGACTTGAGGTAATTCCATTTTGGAATGAATTGAGCGCTTTCATATCCTTACATAGGAGTAAAGGATGACCGATACGATGGTCTCTCATGCTGACGGCGCTGCGATTTCCACATCTACACCGAAACGGGCTTGGCGCTTGCGCAACCTGTTGATGCTGCGCCCCAAAGCCAAGGCGGCCGTCGCTTATGGCATCTTGAGCATGGCTTTGTACTTCAGCCTTTACACCTTTAACGCCGACATTCTTCATTTCGCGGAACTGACCAACCAGGGCGACAAAACGTTTTTCTGGCTGCCGATCGTCATCGCGTTTGTGTTCTCTGTGGTGCACGGGCTTTTCACGGATCGGTTCTGGGAAGCCTTGGGCTTGAAGGCGAAGCGGTGATACGATGACCTCCGATGTGACCATGCAGGAGGATGTCGCTTTGCCGCATTTGCAACTCTCGCCCGTGGGGCGGTTCGAGAACGTTTTGCTCGCCACCGATGGTTCGGAATGGAGTGCAGGGGCGGAACGCATCGCCATCGCGCTGTGCGCCGAACACGAAGCTCACCTTCATATCCTTTCCGCCATTTCCACGCCCGGCGAAGCCGGATGGATGGGCAAGCCCAACGATATTCAGGCCGAGCGTCAAACCGACGAAATCATCGAACGCCTTGAAAAGGTCGCGGCTGAGGCCGGTGTCGAAGTCACCGGTTATGTCCGTTCCGGCGACGACCCTTACGAAGTGATCGTCGATACGGCGCGCGAACTGTCCAGCGACGTGGTGGTCATGGGCCGCAAGGGGCGGCGCGGCTTGGCACGCTTGATGTTGGGCGACGCCACCGCCAAAGTTATCGGCTATGCGCCGTGTTCGGTTTTGGTGGTGCCCGAAGACGCCAACATGTGGAGCTCCATTTTGGTCGCCACGGACGGCTCGCGCTTTAGCGACATGGCCGCCGTCGCCGCCGTTGAGCTGGCCAAAACCGGCGGTGTGCCGCTGACGGTTTTGTCGGTTATGGTGCCTGTTCACAGTGAACGTCGTCAGGCTGAAGCCCAGCCGATCGTCGATCGCATTCTTGAATTTCTCAGCGACAAGGGAATACAGGCCCGCGGGGTCGTTGAGGAAGGTCCGGCGGACGACACCATTGTTGATGTCGCCAAGGACCGCCAATCCGGTCTGATCGTGTTGGGTAACTTCGGTCGGACCGGGATTGGCCGCATGCTGTTCGGTTCCAAAGCCGAACGGGTGATCAACCAAACCTCAATCCCGGTTTTGATCGCCAGAGGCGGCTGAACGTAAAGACAATCCCAACCCGAGGTTCCTCCCCCCTCGCACAAAGATAAATCAGGTCGGCGGCTGCCGGCCCTATAGGAGTGCTTCATGGAAGCCATTACTTTTCTCGATCTCACCCCCAGCATCGTCGTGGTGTTGTTTTTGGTGGGATTTGTCGGCGGTATGGTCAGCGGCTTTATCGGATCGGGCGGCGCGTTCGTGCTGACGCCGGCGATGATGAGCTTGGGCGCACCGGCCATCGTCGCGGTGGCCAGCAACATGGCGCACAAGTTTCCCAAAGCCTTGGTGGGCTCGATCAAGCGCGCCAAGTACGGCCAAGTGGACGTCAAGCTTGGCATCATGATGGGGATTTTCGCAGAAGCCGGGGTGTTCTACGGCAAGGGCGTGATGACCGACATTCGCGATCAATTCGGTGATGCAGGCACCGATTTGTACGTGTCCGCCGTGTTCGTGGTGGTGTTGGCAGTGGTTGGCGGCTTTGTGTTGCGCGATGCGCTGCGCAGCCGTCACAGCGAAACAGATGACAGTGAACACGTGACCCCGAAAATCGCCAAATGGGTCCAATCGGTGCGTATTCCCGGCACGATGATGCGCTTTAAGTCCATCGGCAACAAAGAGGTCTCGGTGCTGTTCATCGCGCCGTTGGGCTTCGCCACCGGCATGCTGGCCGCGTCCATTGCGGTGGGTGGCTTCATTGGCGTTCCGGCGATGATCTACATTTTGGGCGTGCCTGCGATCATGGCCACCGCGACCGAATTGGTGGTGGCGTTCGTGATGGGCGCGGGCGGCACCATGCTGTACGCCTGGGACGGCTTCGTCGACATCCGCTTGGCGATGATCATTCTCGCCGGGTCGCTGTTCGGTGTGCAAATCGGCGCCATCGGCACCACCTATGTTAAAGAGTGGGTGGTCAAGATGATCATGGCGATGATCATGCTGATCGTGCTGGTCAGCCGCTTCTTCAAGCTGCCGGTGTATTTCTCCAACCTCGGCATGATCGAAACCCTGCCGGTGGCAACGTCCGAGCTGTTGTCTTCGGCCAGCTTTACGACTTTGGCGCTGGCTTTGTTTGCCGGGGCGGGGGCGATTTTGCTGGCTTTGATCAAGGGCATGGCCGCGGATCGGAAGGCCCAGGAGGCCGCCGCTTCTCCGTGATCGGCTGAACGTACAAAATTTTCCAAGACGATGCGACGCGCAGGTTATCCACAACCTGCGCGTTGTTTTGTGCACAATTGGCGGGTTTTCTAGTCTGAAAACACGACGCAGGCACTATATCTTGTGGCTCAATTGTATTTACCGCCCCATATAGCGGGTGTATGATCTGCTCCAGTAAAATTTGGGGCACGGACATGGTCAAAGACCCGCAAAGCCAGAAAAACGCAGAAGATACGAGCACTCTCGACAAGCTTGGGCTGTCCATCGCCGATGCTGTCGAAGACGCCACGGCGCCCAATGATCACGACGACCGTGATCAATTGCCCAGCGAATTCGATGAATGGCAGCAACCGTATTATCTGCGCTATCGCCTCGCCACCGGGCTGGGCATCATGGCCAGCGGCGGCTGGTTGTGGCTGACCAACAACTACATCAGCGAATACATCGGCTGGGATGTGTTGTTTGAGCTTCTGCCCCACGAATTGGGTGGTTTGGCGGCGGGCGTGTTTACGCCGATTGCGTTGTTGTGGATGGTGATTGCGTTGTTCGAACGTGGCCATAGCCTGCGTGGCGAAACGGCGCAATTGCGTTGGCAAATCCAACAGCTCACATACCCGTCCGATCGTTCCGAAACCCGGGTCAAGGAAATCACCGACAGCTTGCGTCGCCAAGCGCGCGATTTGAGTCAAGCGTCCGACGAGGCCTATCAGCGCGGCGAAGCGATCACCAATCAGGTCCGCGAGCGGGCGTTGGAACTGGCGCGGGTGTCCGAAGACGCCGACTTGCGCGCCCGTGCGGTGGCCGACGCGCTGTCGCGTGAAACCGAAGAATTGCGCCAAGTGTCGCAAAAGGCCGAAACCCGTGCGCGTGACGTCGGTGACGTGTTGCACCGTCGCGGTCACGAGATCGCCACCGCCACGGATCGCGCCAGCACCCGCTCTGAAGACTTGGTCGAGGTCTTGGAACGGCGCATTGAAGAATTGGCTGAGGTGTCCGAAGCCGGTTCTCGCCACGCCCATGAAGTCGCCGACACCTTCCATCAACGCAGCGAAGACATGGCGCGCATGTCCGCCGAAACCTCGGCGCGCGCCGAAAGCGTCGGCGAGGTTCTCGCCACGCGCATCGCCAACATGAACACCGCCACCGAAGAAGCCGTGCAGCGCATGGAAACGGGTTCGGAACTTCTCGCAGGGGCGGGCGCGGAAATGGGGGCGCGCGGTGATCGGATGCAAGCGCAGACGGACCGTATTGGCGAAGCACTGCGTCGTCAGCAAGCCGACCTAGAACGCGCCGCACTGGATGCCGCCACCCATGCCCATGAAGTCGAAGGCCATTTGGAACGCCAAACCAAGGTGCTCAACGACACCGCCGACAATGTTTCTTCGCGCGTGAAATCGATGACCGAAACCATGGGTGAGCATGCCCACGAACTGGTCGCGGCATCCGATTTGGTGGCGTTGCGCATGAAGGCGGCGGGCGAAGCGTTCCAGGCCGAGGCCAAGGGCCTCAGCGTAACCGCCGACAACGCCAACGAACACACCGCCCAAGTGCGCGAATTGTTGCGTAAGACCTCGATGGATTTGAGCCACATTTCCGCCAAGGCGTTGGATCAGGTGGAAACGGTCGGCAAGGCGCTGCAATCGCGCAGTGCTGAACTGTCAAAAACTGGTGACGAGTCTGAAGCGCGCGTTCTGGACGCGGCGGCGACGCTGAAACTGCAAACGCAAAACATCAAAGATACCGCCGAAACGAGCATCGCGCGCATCGAAACGGTCGCCGATCAACTGCGCGATGGCGCACTAAACTTGGACGGTACATCGAAAAGTGCTCAGTCCGCGCTGTCGGAAGCAACCCGCATCATGGAAGAGGGGGCCACGCGGATATCGTCGAGTGCGCAAACCGGGGCCAGCTCCATCGCTACCGCGACCCGCGCGATGAAGGACGGCCTGGATGGCATCAACGTTTCGTCGGAACGCACCGGCCAGATCACCGAAGCGTTCCGTCGTCACTTGATCGATTTCAAAACCGCGTCGGACGATGCGGTCGGTTCGATTTCTGATTTGAGCGACACCGTGCAAGACCGCGCGAACCTTCTCGAAGGCGTCACCGATCACGCCACCGACAAGCTGTCGGACGCGGGCGATGCTTTGCAAGAACGTACCGAGCATATGATCTACGTCGCCGCGCGCACCGGAAAAATGGTTGCCACGGCATCGGAAAACTTGGAACAACGCACCGACCATATGGAAGACGCCTCGGAGCGCACCGAAACCCGCCTGCGCCACTTGGGCGATGCGGTGCGCGAAAGCTTGAACCAATTGATGGACAGCTCCGACGAAGCTTCGGGGCGGTTGGACAGCGTCAGCTCGACCCTGGAAGATCAGACCGAAAACGTCTCACGGGTGACGGCCTCGGCGGTGGATGACGTCGACAAAGCCACCGCGGCGTTGATGGAACGCTCACGCGAAGTGGGTTCGGCCTCGGACCGCGCGGCGCGCTTGATTTCATTGGTGTCCGATGCGCTGCACCGCCAGACCGCTGGCCTTACAGATGCGTCCAAACAAGCTGCCGAACGCATCGACGTGATGGGCGACACCATCAAGGAACACGCCCGCGAATTGGATGATTTGGGCACCCAGGCCACGGACCGTTTGGTGGAAACCGGCGAAAAGCTCAAAGACAGCGCATTCAGCCTGCAAAGTGTGGCGGACGAATCTGTGAGCCGCGTGCGCACGGTTAGCGATGCCCTGGTCGATGGCGAGCGGCTGGTGTCGCAACGCATCGAAAGCGCGGAACGCGACTTGGAAGGCATTGGTCGGCGTTTGAATGAGCGCGCCGATGAAGCCGCGCGTACAACTGGCCAAGCGGGCGAGCGTCTGGAAGGCATTTCTGATACCTTCCGCCGCCACACCGAAAACCTGGACACCGCCTTGGATCGCGCCGGTGAGCGTTTGGAAGACGTCGGCGGTTTGTTGTCGCGGCGCACCGACGATTTGACCGAATCCTATACCCGTGCATCGGATCACATCCGCACGTTTTCCAACGATATGCATCAACAAGCCAGCGGCTTGATGGACGCGTCTGATCGCGCGGCAGGCAAACTGGGCGAAGTCGGCGCGCGCTTGAACGAAGAAGTCCACGGCGTCAATCAGTCGGTGGACAAAGCCGCCAAGCTGATCGATTTGGTTACCAATGCGTTCCATCACCAGACTTCTGATCTGGGCGCGGCGTCGGAACGTGCTGCGAGCGAATTGGAACGGGTCAGCGATCAGGTCAAACGCTCAGCCGATGACATGTCGCGCATTTCCGGTGACACGGTGCGCGATTTGGGCTCCGCCGGTGATGCCTTGCGCCAACACCTGGGCGATCTCAATTCAGCCTCCACCCAGGCCACCGCGAAGATGGAAGGCGCAGCCGACGCGCTGCGCTATCAGGGCCGTGAAGTCACGACGGTGTCGGATGAGGCCTTGGCCAAGATCAGTCAGGTCGGCGACAGCCTCAATCAACAAAACGAAGGCATCGCCCAGCTCACCGAAAGCAGCCTTGAAAAGGTCCGCGTGTTCCTCGATCAAGTCGAACGCCAAAGCAAGGACACGGTTTTGGAAGCCGAAAAAATCACCGACCATTTGGACGTCGCGCACAGCCGTGCGCGCGGTCAGTTGAGCGAACTCAATCGCATGTATGGCCGGGCGGAGCAGGGCGCCAGCTTGCTCGGCGATGCTTTGGAAAAACAGAGCCTCAAAGTCGCCGCCGCGACCGAGCAATCCTTGGCCCGGGTGGTGTCGTGGGACAAGACCTTGCGCGATCGGGTGACGGATTTGACCCGTGCGTCCGAAACCGTGGCGCAACAGTTGGGTGGGGTCGGCGACAAGGTCGATCAGGGGACCCGCGATCTGATGTTGGCGGCGCGTCAAGCCCAAGCGCTCAACGACTCCTTGGATACCACCTTGGATCGCGCCCACGTGGACGATTTCATGCGCCGTTCGGCATTCATCAGCGAAAAACTCCAATCTCTGGCTGTGGATCTGGCGCGCATCGTCGAAGTGCCGATCACTGAAGACGACTGGCGCCGCTTCAACAAGGGCGAAAAGGGCGTCTTTGTGCGTAAGATGCTGGGCTTCAAAGAGAAAAACACCTTGGCGTCGATCAAGGCCGTCTATCAAGACGATGGCGAATTCCGCGATTACGTGGCGCGTTATGTCAGCGAATTTGACGCAATGATGGACAAAGCGCGCGAACGCGACCATGATGGCGTTCTTGAGAGTACTTTCTTGTCGTCAGACATGGGTAAATTGTATATGGTGCTCTCTAAGGCGTTGGGTCGCGATATTTAGAAACGGTGATCCAAGGCTATATTGTTTTCTCAATTGCTTTTTACGATTTCGGGGGAGGTCCCCATCAATCAGGGGACCCATCTTGGGGCGGAAACTTCGTGTTTCCGCCCCCTTTTTTGTGTGAACGACTTTGAGCGGGATAAGCGCAAGAACCGGAATGCTCAACGGTCGGGGGCTTGTTAGAATACGATTCTCAGCAAAAGGACCCTCCCCATGACCCAACCCACCACCGCCATTCATACATCCATGTCGCCGCTGGAATGGACCATGCTGCTGAGCTTGTCGGTTCTGTGGGGCGGGTCGTTCTTTTTTGTCGGCGTCATCGTCGAGGCGCTGCCGCCGCTGAGCATCGTGGTGTTGCGGGTCGGGCTGGCGGCGGCGGTTTTGCATGTATTGCTGATGGCGCAGCGCAACCGCGTGGCGGGCAGGTGGGCGGTGTGGCGGGCATTTTTCGTCATGGGACTGCTCAACAACGTGGTGCCGTTTACATTGATCGTGTGGGGCCAGACCCATATCGCGTCGGGCTTGGCGTCGATCCTCAACGCCACCACGCCGATATTTACCGTTGTGGTGGCGCATACGCTGACCCAAGACGAACGCCTGAGCCCCGCGCGCCTCATCGGCGTGCTGGCGGGGTTTTGCGGTGTCGCGGTGATGATGGGGCCAAAGCTGTTAAACGGCGTGGATGCGTCGCTGTGGGCCCAAGGGGCGATCTTGGGCGCAGCTCTGTCGTACGCGTTCGCAGGCGTCTATGGGCGGCGTTTTAAGGCCATGGGCGTGAAACCGCTGCACACCGCGACGGGGCAAGTGACGGCGTCGGCGCTGATGCTGTTGCCGTTGGCGTTGTGGGTGGACCGGCCTTGGACCATTGCGATGCCGGGGTTGGACATCTGGGCGGCCCTGATCGGGCTGGCGGTGCTGTCCACGGCGCTGGCGTATATCTTATATTTTCGCATTTTGGCCACGGCGGGCGCGACCAACGTGTTGCTGGTGACGCTGCTGGTGCCGGTCAGTGCGATCCTTTTGGGTGTGCTGGTGCTGGGTGAAACGCTGGAGACCCCAAGCCTCATCGGCATGGGGCTGATTGCTTTCGGACTGGTGGTTATCGACGGACGTTTGTGGAAGAAGCTTGTGCACTGTAATTGAATTCAAAATTGATCAACGTCGGTTCTGGATCATCTCATGGGGCTGCAGTTCGATTGTCCCATTCAAAAAGTCATGTATGATTGAAAAATGTAGACTGTAAACAATTACTAATGTTGGTTTGAATTGAATTTCAAAAACTTTGATTGGGAAAAAGCGAAGTGTTATGCACTCATCACCGCAGAGGTGTTGGGCCATCCGCTGTATTCAGTCGTCTTGTTCTTTGTTCTGAACTCGAACAACTTTCACACCTTAGTCTCTACTAATGTGTATCTCATCGACCGCCCGCTTTTGGTGCTGTTGTGCCTATTGGTTGGGGCCGTGCGCTTTGGCTTTTTTTGGATTTGGCTTGCGAGGGCAGATTTCTTCAACGTCGTGCAAGCGTTTGAAAAATCCAACCGCGCGGCGCTGTTCAGTTTGTTTTTTGTGATGGGACTTTACATTCCGGTAGAGGGCAATGTCTTCGGCTTCATATATGCGCCAGTCTTCCTGTTATCGATCACGATCATCATGCCGACGATCTGGGTGATGTCTTTCAAAAACATAAGACGTGTCCGCAAAGAGATACTGGCTGCATCTGCCACGGATTAAGCGGCTTCGCTTTGCGCCGCGCGCACGCGGGTTAGGATCAAGTCGGCCATTTCCGGCACGTCGCCAAGCGGCGGCAGATACACCAAGCGTTGGCCGTCCACCGTCAGCTCGTTGGGCTGGGTGGCGCTGAGGCGTTTGGTGAAATCATCCGATTTGACGTCAAAGCCGATCTCGCGGGGGATTTCATCCGCGCCGTGATAGCCGTCCGAAATCAAGAACGGTGCGAAGATCACGGTTTTGGCGTCCGCTTGGGCGCGCCAGTCCTTGATGAACGGCTTTTCTTCTAAAAATGAGGTGTAGATCGGCGCGGTGATGCCGTGGTGGCTGAGCTCTCCGGCAATGACGGTGGTGTGTTCAAACGATGCCCGACTGCGTTGCGAGCCGTGACCGATAACCACCACGGCGGTGTCGTCTTGTGCGATCGTCAAGTCGTCCATCGCCGCGCGGATGCGCACCGCAAAGGTCTTGGCGATGGCGGGATCGGTGCCCACCGGGTCGGTCAGGAAAATCCGCTGGCGACCATGGGGGGTGATGCGTTCGGTCACCGTTCCTGTGAGGCTGAGCGCTTGGGGCAGTTTAGTGGTGGTGATAAAACCTGCACATGCCAAGTTCGGTACCACGTAGACTTCCGGCGTATCAAATTCGTCGAGCACATCCTTGACGAACGGTTTTTCGGTGAGAAAGCCTGCTTTGACATCGGCGAATAGCGCCAATTTGCGGATGGTGTCGGCATGCTTGCGCGACGACGTACGCCCGCCGGATGTGCTGGGCGAGCCATGCGCGGCGATCAACAGACCGGCACGGCTAAAATCCAGAACGGTGGGCAGGTCTTCAGTCATTTTCGGAAGTCGCGCCTTGTTCGCCTTCCATCAGGCATTCATGCGCGGGTGTGTGCCAAGCGATGGTGTTGGACAGATCAACCACTTTGCCGATGATCAGCAACGACGGCGCTTTGAGCTCTGCGCGCTCAATACACGCAGGTAGCTTGTCCAAGGTGGTGAGGATGGTGCGCTGGTCTTCGGTGGTGCCGCGTTCGATCCCAGCGGCGGGGGTGTCGGCGGGCAGACCGGCTTTGATCAGTTCGTCGGAGATTTTCTGAACGTTGATCAAGCCCATGTAGATCACCAACGTGGTGTTGGGATCGGCCATGCTTTTCCAGTTGAGATCCAGATGCTTGCCTTCTTGGCAATGGCCGGTGACGAAACGCACGCCGGTGACGTAGCCGCGATGGGTCAGCGGGATGCCCGCATACGCGCCGCAACCCGCAGACGCGGTGATGCCCGGCACGATTTCAAAATCGACGTTGTGTTCGGCGAGGAACATGGCTTCTTCGCTGCCACGGCCAAAGATGAACGGATCGCCGCCCTTGAGCCGCACCACGGTTTTGTCCAGGCGCGCCAGGTCGACCAGGGTCTGGTTGATCTCGTCTTGGGGCATGAAGTGATCGCGCGCGGCTTTACCGGCGAAGATCTTTTCACACGTTTCAGGGACCATATCCAAAATTTCGTCGGACACCAGACGGTCATATACCACCACGTCGGCCTTTTTCAGGCACGCGGCGGCTTTGAGCGTCAACAGGCCGGGATCGCCCGGGCCTGCGCCTACGATAAATACACTGACGTCGTCCGATTTCGTTTTTACCTTGGTCAAAGTCGTATCCTCAAAAAAATGCCGACGCGTAAGTGAGCGCCTCAACCGGCGATTTGCGCGGGCGAAGGTGCGCCGCCGCGTTGTTGTTTCTTGTGTCGCACGAAGGCCGTAAAAGCCTCCGCCCAGTGGCAGCGGCTGGTCGAGCGCAAGTGCGCATAGCCCGCCACCATGTTGTGTTTGACGACGCCGTCATGGCTGCCGTCGACGCCTTGGCCGCGCAAGACCTCGAATGCGAATGTGAGGTCTTCATCGATATTTTCAAGGCGCGAGTGATGAAATTCGTGGGCCGGAACATATGCGCCGTCGAACGCGCAGGCGTCCTCGGAAATGTTCCACGGGTGATCCGGGGACGGTTTGAGATGCACATAGCCGCGCCCTTGGGGGCGGGGGTGCATGGTGCTGTCGGCGGGAATCACGCCGACCATTTTGTGGCTGTCTTCGTGCCACGAAATGGACCGCGACAGATACATCAACCCGCCGCATTCCGCGTAGGTGGGCAGACCGGCCTCGATCGCGGCCTTGATGCGGGCGCGCAGGGTCTTGTTCGCTTCGAGCTTCTTCATCTGGGTTTCGGGGAAACCACCGCCCAAAAACAGCCCGTCGCAAGTGGGCAGGTAAACGTCGTTGAGCGCATTGAAATAGACCAATTGCGCCCCGGCTTTTTTCAGCGCGTCCAGATCGTCGGCGTAATAAAAGCCGAACGCCGGGTCCTTGGCGATGGCGATGCGCACGTCTGGGCGCACGCGCACGGTCTCTTCATCAGGCGCGGGCGCGGGGGCTGGTTCTGGGGCTGGGACTTGGGCGGCAATCGCTTCGATGCGATCCAGATCGACTTGCGCCGCGATTTCTTCGGCCAAGGTGTCGATGCGCGCGCGCGCGGCGGGGTGTTCGTTGCTGGGGATCAGGCCGATGTGGCGTTCGTCCACGCCCAGCTTGGCGTTGCGTTTGATCGCGCCCAAAACCGGAATGTCGGTGTAGCGTTCGACCGCGGCGATGAGCTTTTCTTCGTGGCGCGGGCCCATGACCTTGTTCAAGATCACGCCCGCGATGGTGATGGAGGTATCGAACACCTCATAGCCTTTGAGCAACGGCGCGATGCCGCGCGTGATGCCCGATGCATCGACCACCAAGATCACCGGCGCGTCCAGCATCTTGGCCAGCGCAGCGTTGGAATTGGAGCCTTCCACATCGACGCCGTCGTGTAGACCCTTGTTGCCTTCGATGATGGCGATGTCGGCCGCACCCGCGTGGGCGGCGAACAGGGCTTTGATCTCAGCGTCGGACTGGGTGTGAAAATCCAGATTGTAGCAAGGCTTGCCCGCCGCTTCGCCCAACCACTTGGGATCGATGTAATCGGGGCCTTTTTTGAACGTCGCCACCTTGCGTCCGCGCAGAGCCAAGGCCCGAACCAGGCCGGTGGTGACCATGGTTTTGCCCGATGACTTATGCGCGGCGGAAATCAGGATGTGGCCCATTGTGGCGACGCCTCGGATTTAAGCGGCCTGGAACATCTGCGCGCGGTTGCGCGTGTTCCATAGATTGCGCGCGTGTTCGACGGCTTCCTCAGGACTGGATGCGCGGCCCATGATGCGCAGCACATAAGCCGCGGTGCCGATCACGGCGGCTTCGCCGTATTCATCGGTTTCATCGCCGTACCAGATTTTCGGCAAGCGGGAGACATCCATGGTTTCGTCTTTGTAGAAGGCGTTTTCGGCGACCAGGGCGGGCCATTGCTCTTCGGACATGATGCCGTCGTGCAGGTATTGCACCACCACCGGCTTGTGCGGACGGCGTTCGGCTTCGCCGCCTTCGCCCTTGAACACGGCCATGTGTTTTTGACCCAACAGTTCGGCGGTGTGGCGGTGTACATCGCGGTAGTTGGGGTGGAACACGGTCTGCATTTCATGCGCGGCGTTGAACGGGTTGATCATGCGCGCAAAGGTGTTGACCGGCGAGCGCACGCCGAGGATCGGTTTGAGCTCGATGATCTCTTGCAAACGCGGCACGAAGTTGCGCAGCGGCAAGTAGGCGAAGTTGGTGGCGCGGATTTGATCGGCGGCTTCCGCCATGTCAGCGGCGTGGGGGATGCCCAACGCGGTGAGCGCTTCGCTGGAATACAAGCGGCCTTCGGTGTGGCCTTCGGTACCTTGCATGCAAATGGTGATGCCGTTTTGCGCCAGCAATAAAGCTGACAGCAGATACCACGGCAGTTGGCGCTTTTTGCCCGAATAGGACGCCCAGTCGACATCGACCACCGGGGCGTTTTCGGGCACGGAGATGGTATCGCGCACCGCGCGCACGAAGCCGGCACCTTCGCCAGGGACTTCGGTGCGCATGCGCAAGATGCACAAGAACGCGCCCAGTTGCAGCGGCTCGACATCGCCGGACACGATCAGCTTGGCGGCCTCATACATTTCTTCTTCGTCCAACGGGCGCGACAGGTTGGGGCCGCGACCGATGATGCGGATGTATTGGGCAAAGGGGTGTTCGGTGCTCATGACGTCTCAATCCATGTTTTCTATGCCCCGCGCTGAAACGGGGAGGGAGGTCCTAAATGATAAAGGGGACCCGGGTACTATGACCCGGACCCCCCCGAAAAACCAGTCGTTTGCCCTAAAAAAGCTCAGGGTAAATGAAAGATTGGTGCTTTACGCGTCGTCGGACGCGTGGTGCGGATCGACCTTGGCGTCGGACAAGCTGGTCGGCAGCAACGGCAGATACTTGATCGCCACGGCGACGATCAGAACCGTCGTCGCCACACCGCTGAGGCCCAACAGCACTTCCGGCAGACTCGGCGCGTACGGATGAATTGCACCGTCAAAGAAGCTTGAAGCGACTTCCATGCCCGGGAACAACGGCATCGGGAACGCTTGGCCACCGATGATGATGATGTACATCTGCGCCAAACCGCCGACGATCACCAACAGCGAGGCAATCACGATGCCCTGACAGGTGCGACCGGTGGCCGGGTTGAACAACAACGCCATCGGGAAAATGGTGCCCAGACCGATCTGCACCACCCAGAACAAGAAGGTGTAGATACCGCCATCCATCAAGATGAAGGCTTCTACGCCGGTGTGTTCGGCGGCATACAGGTTGGTCAAGTGCTGCACCACGGTGAAGTAGAACACCGCAGCGATGAAGATGCCCAGCAGGTTGCGCATCTTGAATAAGATCAGATCGCCCAGCGGACGGTTTGAAGACTTGTATGTCACCGACACCAAAATGATGAAGAACGCCAAGCCAAAGGCAAACGACATGGCGATGAACAGCGGTGCCATGATGGCGGCGTCATAACCGGGACGCGCAACCAAGAAACCGAAGATCGAACCGGTACCGGTGGTCAGGATCAAGCGCCACACGAAAGCGAACAAGCCAGCTTTTTTGGAGTGGGGCGTCATGCGCCGTTCCATCATCATCCACAAGTACGCCGCGACAATCACGAAGAACCCGTTATAGAGAATGATGTTCCACGCGAAGATGGATTTAAAATTGTAGTGCGTCATCGCGATGATCAAACGATCGGGACGACCCAAATCCAGCACCAGAACCATCAAGCCACCAGCCAGCAAGGCCAGCGCGGTGACGGCGGACAGGCGCGCCAAGGGCTTGTAGTGGTACTTGCCGAACACCGACGAGATCGATGCGACGTTCAACGCACCGGATGCGGCGACGATCAAGAACACGGCGAACACGTGCGGCGTGCCCCACACGACCGCGTTGGTCATGCCGGTGACCACGTGGCCGTTGTGTTCCATGTAGTAGGTAGAGCCCAGACCGGCGGCGATCATCACGCCCAACCAGCCGACCAGGGAAAAATAATCCCCGCCCTTGCCTTCGATTTCTTTGTATACGGTCGTATCAGCAGCCATGACCTTAAATCCCCCGGTAATGGACGCCAGGCTCGACACCGAGGTCGGCGCGGATGCGTTGCGTCACGTACTTGGATACAGCACGCGAAATTTCAGAATTCGGATCGTTGAGATCACCGAACACGATGGCGTTGGAGCCAGCTTGGTTCAGCGCCTCGACACAGGCGGGCTTTTGGCCTTTGTCGACGCGGTGCACGCACATGGTGCAAGCTTCGACGGTGCCTTTGCCGCGCGGCATGTGCGGCTTTTGGCCTTTGACGTCTTCGTGCACGAACGAACGGCAGGAATACGGGCACGCCATCATGCAATAGCGACAGCCGATGCAGATGTGTTTGTCGACCAAAACGATGCCGTCTTCGCGCTTCATCGAAGCACCGGTCGGGCACACGTCGACGCACGGCGGGTTGGCGCAGTGCTGACACATCACCGGCAAGCTGGCTTTGGCGCCGGTTTTCGGATCTTTGACGGAAACCTTGCGGATCCATTGCGGATCGGTCGTCGGGTTGGCTTTGCCGGATTTGTTTTTGTCAGAGCCCCAGCCTTGTTCGGCTTTGCAGGCATCGACCGCGAGGTCCCACACGCCTTCGGGCGCGTTGGCGTCGATCAGCATGCCCCAGCGCTTGGCCGAAGTGACCGGGCCGGTGACGGCGGCTTGAACCGTTTGCAGGGTCACGCCCGGAGCGAGCGTCACGACCGCGGCGGCGGCACCGCCTTTGAGAAGATTACGCCGGGACGTATCAACAGCGTTTTTTGACTTATCCGTCATTGCTTCGCCCCCTTATTGAGATGGTTTTGCAGGGCCGAAATCATCGCTTTGTCGGCGTGATCGGCGGGCAGGGCGGACTGAGGACCAATGCCGGGTACGGCTGCGCCGGTGTGGCATTGGAAACAGTCGATGGAAACGGCGGCGTAAGCATGGCACTCGGCGCAGAACGGCTTGAGCGTACGCACCTTGCCACCGGCAACGTCGGGAGACTTCACCGCATGGCAATCGATGCATTCGTTCAAGCTGTACTTGTTGCCGCGCACACCCTCACGCAGCGTTTCGTCGCGCTGGTGTTTGAGGAACTCCATATGGTTACGGCGCATCACGTCATTGGGTTCTACGCATTGCTCGCCCTTGAAGGCCTTCGCCAGTTTCGGCGCGGGCACTTCGCCGGCTTGGGCGGGCGCGGACATAGTGCCGCTGCCGATCCCAAAGGCGACCAGGACAAACCCCAAAATTGTGAGGCTCAGAATTCGAGAAGCCGAACGCATTCGACGTTCCTCCTTAAGTCTAGCGGGGCTGGCTTGCGCCAGCCCCATTTGGCTTGTTACTCACCCAGACCCATCTGGATGTAGCCGGTCGGGCACACATCGCGACAGATGTGGCAACCGATGCACTTTTGATAGTCGGTATCGACATAACGGCCAACGGTGACGTCGGTTTTCTTGACGCGGAACACGGCGTCCTGCGGGCAGAAAATCACACAGTTGTCGCATTCGAAGCACATGCCGCAGCTCATGCAGCGTTCGCCTTCGTGCTGAGCCTGTTCAGCGGTGAAGCCGATCAGACGTTCTTCGAAGTTACCGAGAACTTCGTCCGCGCCGATGTGCTTTTCATCGCGCTTGCCGACCGGATCATGGGTGTAGTGGCCCAAGAACAGGTCTTCATGCGGGATGATCTGCGAAGCGGAACGATCTTCGTAGTTGTGCACGGCAAATTTTTCACCGTCGGTGCCACGGGTGGGTTCGTTGACGAACTCGGCCGGGTCTTTGTGGCGCTGGTGCAGTTCACCCAACAGGTTGAAGTGGTGCACGTCGACTTTCGGACGACGCTCGTCGGGCGAACCGGCGAGCATGTGATCGATGCTTTCCGCAGCGATGTTGCCGTGGCCGATGGCGGTGGTCAGCAGGTGCGGACGGACGATGTCGCCGCCAGCGAAGTGCTTCTCGGTGCCTTTGACTTGATAGACGGGGTTGATGTCCATGAAGCCTTTGCCGTTGTCCAGGGCTTCGAGGCCGTCGGCCAAGTCGCCCATCTGACCGATGGCGGACACGATCAGGTCGCATTCGATGTTGAATTCGGTGCCTTCGACAGGAACCGGTGTCATGCCGTCCATGGTGCATTCGGCCATGCGCAGCGCGGTGGCGCGACCGTCGGCATCTTTGATGATGTCGATCGGCATCACGCCGCCTTTGATTTCAACACCTTCGCGTTTCGCGTCTTCGCGTTCACGTTCGGATGCGGTCATCTCTTCCAGCGGGAACAGCGACGTCAGGACCGATTCAACACCTTCGCGCTGAGCGGCGCCAACCACATCGTGCGCGGTGTGGCCAAGAACGACAGCTTCGGGACGATCTTTGTCCGCCATGGTGGAGATGTGACCCAAGCGACGGGCAACCGATGCAACGTCGATCGAGGTGTCGCCACCGCCGACCACAACCACTTTCTTGGTGGTGTAGTGCAAACGACCTTGGTTAAACGCTTCCAAGAACGCGACGCCGGAGATGCAGTTTTCGGTGCCTTCCCAGGCATCCAAGAACAGGCCGCGGCCTTTCTGTGCGCCAACCGCCCAGAAGATCGCGTCGAAGTCTTTTTCCAACTGTTCGACGGTGATGTCTTTGCCGATGGTGACGCCGAGCTTTGCTTCCACGCCGGTGTCCAAGATACGCTGCATTTCAGCGTCGAGGATGTCGCGCGGGACGCGGTAGCCGGGGATGCCATAGGCCATCATGCCGCCGAGCTTTTCTTGCTTTTCGAAAACCGTGACGCTGTGGCCTTTGCGGCGGATTTGCCACGCAGCGGCCAAGCCGCCCGGTCCACCACCGATGACGGCGATTTTCTTACCGGTTTCGGTTTCGGGCTTGGGCAGGGTCAGGTTGTGCTCAATGGCGTAATCGCCAACGTGCTGCTCAACGCCGTTGATGCCGACTTGGTCGTCGACTTCGTTACGGTTACAGCCGTCTTCACACGGTGCGGGGCAAACGCGGCCCATGACGGACGGGAACGGGTTGGCTTCGACCATGCGTTCGAACGCATATTCCTGCCAAGCCTGGCCTTCGACCGGGGACTTGTCCATGCCACGTGCAATCGCCAACCAACCACGGATGTCGTGGCCGGACGGGCAAGAACCCTGACACGGCGGGGTGCGGTGCACATAAGTCGGGCACTTGTGCGTCCAACTCGCCTGGAAGATATCTTCCTGAAAGTCATCCCATTTTTGCTCACCGTCGGTGTAACGACGCCAATTTAAAGCCTGTTCCGCAGTCATTTTTTTCTTCCTTCTTCGCAAGGGGGCTTTTGCCCCTCTGTGATGATGCCCTGTTTAGCAGGGGGTGGTGGGACGATTGCCCGCCTTACCTGTTCGTTTATTCCTTAGCGCCAAGCTGGATCGCTTCACCGACCAGCTGGTGCACACTCACAATCATGTCCATGGAGAAGCCGTAATACGGCATCACCTTGGAGAATTGGCTCTTACAAATGGCGCAGATTGCGGCCATGTGCGTGACGCCGTGATTTTCGACAACGTCGTGGAGCGCTTCCATACGCGGCAGCGCGCCCTTGACGCGAAGTTCCATCAAATCGTCGGTCAGCAGACCGCCGCCACCGCCGCAGCAGAAGGTTTTCTCATGCGTGGTTTGCGGGTCCATATCGACGAACTTGTTCACGCTGGCCTGAATAACGGCGCGCGGGATCATGAATTGACCGCCTTCGACGTCGCCCATGCGCGAGGCGCGGGCCACGTTGCAACTGTCGTGGAAGGTCAGCACCTTGTCGTCGTTGGCTTCGGCGTCGAGCACGATGCCGCCCGACTGGATCAAACCGTGGGTGACCTCAAGAATGTGCTGAGGCACCGGATATTTCGGATCCAAGAAGTCCCAAGGACCGGCCAAGGTGTTCAAGAACGAATACGCGACGCGCCAAGCGTGGCCGCATTCGCCGAATACGATGCGTTTGACGCCCAAGTCCAAGGCCGCTTTGCGGATGCGGTTCGCGACTTTGTGCATCTGCTCGTAAGAACCGATAAACATGGCGAAGTTGGCGGCTTCCGAAGCATAAGAGGACAGGGTCCAGTTGATGCCCGCTTGGTGGAACACTTTCGCGTAACCGATCAGGCCGTCCACGTGGGGCTCGGCAAAGAAATCGGCCGACGGAGTGACCAACAAGACGTCGGCGCCTTGAACGTCGAGCGGGAATTTAACCGCCACGCCATCATCTTCTTCGACGTCTTCTTCAAGACCTTCCAGGGTGTCGGCGAGGGCCGGCTCGGGCAGGCCCAAGTTGTTGCCGATGACGTGCACCTTGGCGAGAATTTCGTTGGAATATTTTTGACCGACGCCGATGTGGTCCATGATGTCGCGTGCCGCCATGGAGATTTCGGCGGTGTCGATGCCGTACGGACAGAACACCGAGCAACGACGGCACTGGGAACACTGGTGGAAGTACTTGTACCAGTCGTCCAGCATCTCCTTGTCCATGTCTTTCGCGCCGACCAGACCTGGAACCAGCTTACCGGCCAAGGTGAAGTGGCGACGATACAGCGAACGCAGCAAATCTTGACGCGCAACCGGCATGTTTTTGGGATCGCCGGTGCCGAGGAAGTAGTGACACTTATCGGTACACGCGCCGCATTTCACGCAGCTGTCGAGATAGACGCGCAGGGCACGGTTCTTTTCGAGCAGATCGCCGAGTTTCTCGACGGCCTTTTCTTCCCAGTTGTCCACCAACTCGCCAGGGAATCCGAGCGGTTCATTGTGCTCGGGCTTGGCGACGAATGGTTGCGAGTGGTCCATAGAACCATCGGTGATGGCCGGATTGTCCCTGAACTCGCGGAACGTCGGGGTCTCAAATTTTTGGTCTGCCACGATCAAACTCCTCGATCGAAATCTTTAAGCCGCGCGCCGATTAGGCTTCGCGATCCGCGTCCATGTGTGCTGCCCACGGCGCCAAGTGGCGCTTGTCACGGGCGTCGTCAACTTGATTGCGCGACGGGCTGAAGAACACGCCGGGCACATGCAAAAGCTTGCTGAAGGGGAATACGATCATCAAAACCGCAACCGCGCCCAAGTGAATCAGCAACGGCGTATCCGTCGGCAGCTCTTGGATGTTGAAGCGCAAAAGCCCTAAGAAGAACATTTTGACCTGAACGATGTCGGTGTGGTTGACGTACTTCATCATCAAACCGGTGAAGCCGATCAGAACCAACAGCGCCAGCATCAGGTGGTCGGACGGACCGGTGATGTAGCGGATGCGTTCTTGAACCACACGACGCGCCCACAAGCCCAACAGACCGGCAACCATCGCCATGCCGCCGTAAATACCGAACGGCTGAATCAGCTTGATCACCATCCACACGTCAGCTTGGAAGTAGCGCACGTGGCGCAACAACACCAAGGCCAAACCCGCATGGAACAGCACCGCGAAGATCCAAATCCAACGGTTGGATTTGAACAGGCTCTCGAAGAACGCGACTTCGCGAAAAACGCGAAAGGCAGCGCCAGACTTCGTCAGCGGGGCCGGCATGGTGGGAATCTTCAACGGCGTGGGCGTGGTTGCGTACATTTTAATGCGCAAAGCCAAGCCAACAACGAGCAGAGCCGTCGCCGCGTAAAAGAGTAGCGCGTAGATCACCGACAAGGTCGACATCACGTATCAGTCCTTACAAGTCACAACTTAGCAAAAGTACAAAACGAATAGGCAATCAAGGCGGGCCAAAATTCAGTGACCCTTTGGGTAATTCAATAGCGTTCAGGCGAAAATTGCCCGTGCGCAAACGTCAGTCTTGTTTTTATTGTTTTTGTGAAAACCGGGGGCGAGCCGGACCGAAACGGGCGGCCCGCCCCTGGAAATCAATACGCCTTAGACGCAGCCCGTGGGCTTCGGCAAACCGGCGACCTTACAAGCCTGCTTAGCAGGGCCGTAGGGGAACAATTCGTACAGGTACTTGTTGGAACCCTTTTCGGGGCCAAACTTTTTCTTCACGGCTTTGACCAGCACGCGAACCGCCGGAGCGATTTGGTATTCGTTGTAGTATTCGCGCAAGAAGTTGACCACGGCCCAGTGCTCGTCGGTCATGTCCAAGCCTTCATCAACAGCGATGATCTTAGCCAGATCTTCGTTCCAGTTGGTGACGTCGAGGATGTAGCCTTCTTCGTCGTGTTCGTAGTCGGTGCCGTTAACGGTGTATGCAGCCATAGTCCAGTCTCCTGTTTTGGCCGGATCCTTGGGGGGGGATCCGGGAAGCAATGCCCTTAGTGGGCTTCAAAAAGCCCCCCCAAACATTGGGGCAGGGCGAAAGGTTTTGCCTTAGAGCCAAGCGTTGTGCGCGCCGTGTTCCTCAGCGAGGTCCACGAAACCCGCGTAATCGACGACTTTGATGCCTTCGATGACTTGGTCTTCGGAAAGGCCACGGGCTTTGAGGTCCGGACCCAGAACAAAAACGGGGTGGTCGCCCACTGCGCCTTCGAGTTTAGCAGATTCTGCGGTGCCCTTGACGGCACCGATGACGCCATCTTCGATGAGCAAAATCGCGGAGCCTTTTTTCGCCATGCGCAGGCAGGTGTCCAGCGAGTTGCGCTCGAAGGGCGACTTGTTCACGGTGTGAAGCATTTTCGTCTCTCCTTCTTAGCCGCTGATGACGCAATCGGATGCGTCAATGATGTCGGCCAGTTCAGCTGCGCTGAGCACTTCAACGTCGACTTTGAAATCATCCGCTGTCAGCCCGCGGGCTTCCATGGATTCTTTCTCGACGATGATGCGCCAGACCATATCGATGTCTTCGTCTTCATCGGCGTCTTCTTTTTCCATTTCGATGATACCGAAAGTGGGCGAGAAGTTTTTCATGCCGATGTCGGCGGTGTCGTGACCGGCTTTGAGCTGGTAGACGCCGTCGTCAGCGAAAACGATGTTGGCGTGCTGTTCGAAAGCCGCCGAGATCAGAACCGTTTCCAACACTTCGAGAGCGTAGACGGTGCCGTAAGGCGCCTTGCGGTTCATGAAGGTGAAGGTCTTTTTGACGCCTTCAGTTTCAAATTCGTATTCAGCCATGTGATCAGTCTCCAAACATCATGAGACGATCGCAGCCCATGCCGGCTTCCACCAACTGGCCGAGACCAGAAATGCGGAACCCGTCGGCCAAGTTCTCGTCCTTAATGCCGCGACGCATGCCGGCGGCGACACACACCACCAAATCAACGTTCTTTTCAGCGGCCAATTCGCTCCACAGCTTGACCAAGTTACGGTCATCAGCCTGCGGCTCGGAAAGCTTGTTGGCGTTGTTCACGCCGTCGTAATAGAAGAACACGCGGGGCACATCATGGCCTTTTTCCAACGCGGCTTTGGTGAAGTGGTAAGCCGTATCGGATGCTTGGTGCGTGAACGGTCCTTCGTTGATCAAAATACCGAACTTCATAAAACAATCCTTGGGTTTCATAAGGCTTTCTTTGAGGGGGCGACCGGTGCCGCCCCCGCAAGAAAGTCAGTAGACTTCGTGTGTGCTTTACAGGTGAACGTGCGAAGAAGCGTTCAACGAGTTGCGGCCACCGCGCCAGTCTTCGATGTGGAACTTGGTGAACGGCAAGCCGGTGACTTCGAAGAAGCGCGGCCAACCGATGCGGTCGATCCATTCGTTCATGCGTTCCCAAGGCTTGCCACCTTCTTTGTATGCGGCAAGGATCTTGAGCACGACTTCCGTGGCTTCCGGCCAACGCGGGGCGTTGTTCGGCAGGCCAGCTGCAACCAGCTTGTGGAAAGACGGCTTGGAACGGGTGGAAGAGTGCTTGCCACCAACCCAGATCGCGATCTTGGAGTTTTCCGGGTCGTTGATCTGCATCGGCGGGCACGGCGGGAAGCACGCACCACAGCAAACACATTTCTTTTCGTCGACTTCCAGCGTCGCTTTGCCGTTGACCAGCGCGGGGCGGATCGCCGCCACGGGGCAACGGGCCACAACGGCCGGACGTTCACACATGTTGGAAACCAGATCGTGGTTGATGATCGGCGGTTTCGTGTGCTGAACGTTGATCGCGATGTCGCCTTGACCGCCACAGTTGATCTGGCAGCAAGAGGTCGTGATCTTCACGCGGTTCGGCATCTCTTCATGTTTGAACTCGTGATACATCTCGTCCATCAGCGACTTCACAACGCCCGAGGCATCGGTGCCCGGAATGTCGCAGTGCAGCCAGCCCTGGGTGTGAGAGATCATGGAAACCGAGTTGCCGGTGCCGCCGACGGGGAAGCCTTCGCTTTCCAGACGATCGATCAGCGGCTGAACTTCAGCTTCGCTTTCGACCATGTACTCGATGTTCGAGCGGGTCGTGAAACGAACGTGGCCACCGGCCATTTCGTCAGCGATGTCGCAAAGTTTGCGGATCGTGTAGACGTCCATCTGACGCTGGGTACCAGCTTTGATGGTCCACACAACGTCGCCGTTTTTGGCAACGTGGCGAAGAACGCCGGTCTGGGGACGATCGTGATAGTCCCAGTTGCCGTAGTTTTTCTTCAGAGCCGGGTGCATGTAATCCATGCCATCCGGGACGCCAACTTCATCCGGCATACGCGGAGCTTCTTGCGCCTCACTCATGGTTAGTCCTCCAATATTCTCGTATCAGTCAACTCCCGCCGGAATTCCGGTTTGAAATCCCGGCGGGTGTTCGTTTTAAAATCAGCGGGTTCGGCTCAGCTTATTCAGCTGCAGCCGCGCCTTTGCGGGCGTTCCACTTATCGACTTCTTCGTCCCAGCCGTCCATGCGGACGTAGGAGCTGGTGCGCGGGTGGCTGACCATGTTCGGGTCAACGTCGACACCAACGCCTTCGAGGAAGTTGACGAGGCCGATGCGTTCGATCATTTCGCCGGTGCGCTCGTGTTCGAGAGCGTTTTCAGCGAAGAAGTCGAGAACGTTTTCGGACAGCTCGACGAGCCATTCGTAATCGTCTTCGTCTTCCATTTTGTGGAACGGAACAACCATGGTGCCCATCAGGTCACCGATCTTGAGCGTACGCTTGCCACCGATCAGGATGCTGACACCCTTTTCGTCACCAGGCGACAACGCTTTGGTGCAAACGTTGATGCAGTGCATGCACTTCACGCAGCTTTCGTTGTCGATGTCCAAGGTGTCGTCGTCGTTGAGCGACAGCGCACGGGTCGGGCACATGTTCACGACTTGGTCGTTGAACGCTTTGCGGCCCAACTCGGCAACCTTTTCTTTGATCTTGTCCTGGTCGACCTTGATGTCGTCAGCCCAGGTGCCCAGAACCGCGAAGTCCGAACGGTGCGTGGCGTTCACGCAATCGTTGGCGCAGCCGGAGAACTTGGCTTTGAACTTATAAGGCAGGGACGGGCGGTGCATGTCATCAAGCATGTTGTTGATGACCATACGCATGGCCTTGCCTTCGTCGTAGCAGGACTGTTCGCAACGCGCTGCACCAACGCAGCTCATGGACGTACGCACGCCAGCGCCAGCGCCGCCGAGATCGAAGCCCATTTCGTTGAGTTCGTCAAAAGCCGGCTGAACGTTGTCGGTGTCGATGCCCTGGAACATGATGTCGCCGGATTGGCCGTGGAAGGCAATCAAGCCGGAGCCATACTTTTCCCAAACGTCGCACATTTTGCGCAGCGTGCCGGTGTCGTAGTGCATGCCGGCAGGGGGCATGATGCGCAGGGTGTGGAACTCAGCGCTTTCCTTGTACTTGTCGGCAACTTCCGAGAAGCGGGGGATAACGCCAGCGCCATAGCCGCGCACACCAACGGTGCCGCCTTTCCAGTAGCCCTTGCGGGTTTCATAGGAGTGCTCGAGCTGGCCGAGCAGGCTCTTCATGATCGGGGCGTAAGATTTGCCCTCATCGTCAGCCAAGCGCTTGAGGCCGGTGACAAAGCTCGGCCACGGGCCGCTTTCGAGCTGATCAAGAAGAGGAGTATCAGGTTTATTGGTCGCCATTTTATTCCATTCCTCCGCAGAGTTCGTTCGATCCCAAAAAGGACACAAAAGGGTCCCCACTCCTGAACCATCAGGAGCTATAAAGAGGTCCCCCCGTTTCCGTTGCTGGAGTTTCCAACCCGGAAACCCAACCAAAAAAACGGTATGTCCAATAAGTAGGACACACCAGGACGTGTCTGTTAGCGGATATGCCAGTGGGGTTTTGTTACCCCGTTACAGCCAACGCCTGTTATTTTGTTATGCACGATCCTCAGAATGTTTTCTGTAAGTTCGTGTGCGTGTCGCCACGCGTCTGGTTGTTATTTTGTCTGGATTTTATATTACCGCAATCTAATATGTCCAATAGGAAATGTGCTGCAACGCACCAATTATTAAATATTGTTATAAATCAGTATGTTAAATACCCAGTCGCGGACTGTAAAATAAGCCTAAAGAGAGGCGTAACAGACTGGCTATGTTCAAAAAATTGAAATTGGTGAGGAAATGGCGATGAACGACACTTATATAGAGCCCGGCCAGGACCAAGAGTTCGCCCGTGAGGCGGTTTCCCTGCACCCCGGATCGGGGGTGAACGAGGGGGCAAAAGGGCCTTATTCATTGAAAAATAGTGTAGAATACAGCCGCTGGCGCGATGCCAAGCTGGCGGGTATGCCGAGCTGCACCGAGGAGTTGGTGGTGGAATTGAAGGACACCGCCAATCCCACCGAATCTGAGCAAGATGCGATTCGCAACCGAATCCGCCGCGCCGGGATGGCGGTTTATGTGGGCCCGGCCCTGGATGACGTCGAAGCATCCAAAGATCAAGTGTGCGCGCTGGGGCGCTGTTTTGGCCTGGAACACCTGGATCACAACCCTTACGCCGATGAGGACGCGATCACCCCGCTGCACGTTGCGGCGGGCACCGAACGCCTGGAAACCGGGCGTAAGATGTACATTCCTTACACCAGCCGCCCGATCAACTGGCATACCGACGGTTATTACAACACCGCGGCGCGCCGAATCCGGGGGATGGTGCTGCATTGTGTGCGCCAAGCGGGCACGCGGGGCGGGGAAAACGCGCTGTTCGATCCGGAAATGGTGTATTTGCTGATGCGCGAACGCGACCCGGCGATGGTCGAAGCGTTCTCGGCGCCGGACGCCATGACGATTCCCGGCAACGACATGGATGACGAGGTCAAACGCGGCGATGTCTCCGGCCCGGTGTTCTCGCTCAACAAAAGCGACGGCAGCTTGTACATGCGCTACACCGCGCGCAAACGCAACATTGTCTGGGCCGCTGATGACGCCACCCAGGCCGCCGTCGCGTTCATGGATGAAATTTTAGCCGACGGCGGCCCCGGCGAGCCCTATATCTACCGTCACCGCATGGCCCCCGGCCAAGGCCTGATCTGCAACAACGTCCTGCACACCCGCACCGCGTTCGAAGACGGTGAGGGTGAGGCAGAACACCGCATGATGTTGCGCGCCCGTTACCTGGAACGCGTCACTTAAAAGGAATCCAACATGAGCACCAAAGAATCCAGCCGCGAAATCGAAGTCCTCAACGCCCCGTGGCACAAAGAACTGACGATCTCAGAATCCACCTACGAAGGCGGTTTCAAGATGTTTCATCTCCGCATCAAAGAAGGCAAACGCTTCACCGACCTCGAACTCGACGCCGAAACGGCCAGCCACATCGCGGAGTTGATGGGGAGCTGGGCGAAGGAGAATGCGGCTGGGTGAGGGAAGCGAACGCACCACATAAGGGCGCAGAGATTTTAAAGTCGTCACCGCGAGCCCTTCAGGGCGCGGCGATCCAGATACTGCACGTCCTGGATGGCTTCGCTGCGCTCGCCATGACGGGGAAGGCGCACACCCCTCGCATCGTCATTCCCGCGCAGGCGGGAATCCAGCCGACGGGAAAGCTAGGCTCCCGCCTGCGCGGGAGCGACGGGAAATGACGAGGAGCATATAGACGCAGCAACTTCGGTCGTACGTGTGTCTCTCGTTATCGGCCGTTTGTTGCAATGACATTGGATTTCTTCTTTTGATCGAACTTCCCGTCAACGATCCATTGGTCAATTTTAATGAGATACTCCGGTTTCTCGTTAATCACTCTCTGAATTGCTTGCCGAAGACCCCAATAGAAATTCTCGATCCACAGGACGGTTCGCTCCTCATTCCGTTGGAGGAATGGTTCTGAGTGGGGCCGCTCTTGTGCGCGCTCGACCTCCTCCACCTCGTTCTCCGAAAGTCCAAACATGTTGCCAAATTTCAGTAGTCGGTCGGCACCGTGACGCACACCATAACGGTGTAACATGGCACATCTGACATCGTTCCAAAGGAAATTGACGGCATCGTCCTGTGTGAGCCCCTCTGGCTTGTCTGCGTCCCAGGGATAGTATTGTTTCAGGAATGCCTTGAAACGGTCACCTTGATTGAGCTTTGGTACAGGCCAAAAAAACTGCGCCGCTCCATCTGCTAAAGCGACAAGGACAATGGCTTGCATTCGTTGAAATGACCCTTTGGGCCCTTGGTCCGGCCTCCGCACCGTTAGAAGAAAATGGAATTCCTCGAACAGCGGATCGATGACTTCGCGCACGACAGCTATGATGTTGATTGGAAGGGAATCGGGGAGTTCAATCTGGATATATGACATCGTTTTATTCTCCATTTCTATTTGTACAAATCAGACAAGTTTGTACAAATGGCTCGTTTTCAGCTCACAAAAACGCCTATGGCTTGCAGCAAAAAGCCGAAGACAAGAAAAACAGTGCCCCAAATGGTTAGCAACGAGGCCCGTATTTTCACCTTGTAAGCTTTCCAATCTTTGATCTGGTCTTCTGGCGTATCAGCATAGGCACCTGCCAAGGATTTGAATTCATCCAAGGCATTGTTTTTGTTTGTGATAACACCTGATGCGATTGTTATTGCACCTATTACATCAAGGGCTAAGCCAAAGAGGGGTAGGGTTTGTGGATCGAGCATTGCTTTCACTCCGTTCCTTGCCTGTATCGGCTGTCCAGGCGTTTAGATTAACACCATTACGCGACGCCGAAATCGCCGCGCGCATCGCCGGGCTGATGGGCGACTGGGCGAAGGAAAATGCGGCTGGGTGAGGGGGCGGGGACAAAGAGATTTCTGTCGTCATTCCCGCGCAGGCGGGAATCCTGCCGACAGTGGGGCTAGGCTCCCGCCTGCGCGGGAGCGACGGTGTGTGCAAAAGAGAACCTCTCTCGCTAATCGCCCTGCGCGGGATTGACCCGCGTATCCACGTCTTCACTTTGTTGGTGAAGGGAAGTCGTAGATGACCGGATCAAGTCCGGTCATGACGAAATGAAGGGATGAGCCACGCCGAAGAGGTTATGGCCATAAATAGCCCGGCAGGGTGGTTGCCCAAGGGCTGTTTGGGCCGCCGGATGCGTATTGCCAGCCCATCACGCCGCCAAAGTCGCTATGGGCGGCCAGTAAGGGCGTGATGAGTTCTGTGCCAATGTCCGTTGCGGGTATCCAGCCGGAACCGGCATCGCTTTCGGCGACGGGCTTTCCGACCAGCAACCGCGATGCGGCGATGCCGCCAAAGCCGGTCCACCCCGCGACGATGGCGTTGTAGTTGTCGATGATCTGAGAAACGGGCGTCACGTACCAAGGATTGTTGTAATACTGCATATAAATCCGGTCGATGGCGTCGCCGGTGTTGGTCAGGATTTGTGCATAGGGGGCATCTGCGGTGTCTTGCCACAAATACGGCGGCTGGGGCGCATGACTGATGATCTTGTCCGAACCAATGGCTTGGCGCAAATCGTTGGTGAGATCGGTCGCAAAGGTCACACCGTTGTAGGGTGTACCGTTCATGAGGGCGTTGGTATCTTCATAGTCGATATCGATGCCGTCCAGGTTGAACTCGGTCACGAAAGCGGCGAGCTGACTGGCGATGCTGCTCACGTTTTGAGACAATAGGGTGTAATTGATCGGGTTTCCGTCCAATCCGACCTCGCCGCCGAACGACAAATGCACCTTGATTCCGGCTTTCTGTAGAGCCTGGATATCACTTGTTAGATCAGATGTGGAAGGCAGGTTGCCGCTCAGAGCCAGCGTGGTGGATTGACTGTTTTCCGGCAATGCAAAGGCCAAGATAACATCGGTATAGGGCGTGTCGGTGAGGGTCGAAAGGGCTAGCGTGTTGGCGTTGTAATAGGTCACCATCAGTGGTTTTTGAGCCATCATATCCATCCTTTATTGAGATTAAAGTCACGTCTGCTCGCACTATGTGAGTAGGACGAACGAGGGCGTGAGTTTGTGAATGGATTACATAATTGAGACCGTATACGGATATTGTAATTCAGTGTGGTTGATCCAGATCATTTGCCCCACCCCAAGACCTGCCGTATAACCTTGCCCCAACACAAAGGTTGATGCATTTGGGGAGACCACCGTGACCAACACGACGATACCGGCGAGCGCAAGGCTCGATCAACGCCGCGCCAATTGGATGGCGGGGTGGCTTTTGGGCGTTGCGGGCATGGTGTTTTTCATGATCGTGCTGGGCGGGCTCACGCGGCTGACCCATTCGGGCCTGTCGATGGTCGAGTGGAAGCTGTTCACCGGCTGGATTCCACCGATGAACGATACCGATTGGTCGGACTTGTTCGCCAAGTACCAAAATTTCCCCGAATTTCACAAGGTCAACGCCGACATGACCCTTGAAGGCTTCAAGGGCATTTTCTGGCTGGAATTCATTCACCGCGTTTGGGGCCGGTTGATCGGCTTGGCGTTCTTTTTGCCGTTTGCGGCCTTCATGGTCATGCGCTGGGTGCGGGTATCGGACGGTTTGTTTTGGAAATTCCTCGCCCTGTTGATCCTCGGTGCCAGCCAAGGCCTGATGGGCTGGTACATGGTGATGAGTGGCTTGGTCGATCGTCCCGATGTCAGTCAATACCGCCTCACCGCGCATTTCGGTTTGGCGTTGGTGATCATCGCGGCGTTGCTGTGGGTGGCGATGGGGTTGCTCAAGCGTGAGCCCTATGACGGCCACCATCAAGACCCGGAAAACCTCGGAAAATGGGCATTTTGGTTGTTCTCGCTGATTTCGCTGACCGCGCTGTCGGGCGGCTTCGTCGCCGGAACCGATGCCGGCTTCGCTTACAACACCTTTCCGTTGATGGACGGTGCGTTGGTGCCGGGCGGTCTGTTCGATTACGCCCCGGCGTGGCTAGCGCCGTTTGAAGACATCACCACGGTGCAGTTCAATCACCGCACCTTGGCGGAGCTGACGGTGGTGCTGGTATTGGTGTTTTGGGTGAAGTCGGTGGACAAGCATATGGCCCCGCGCACGCGCCGCGCCATTGACCTGTTCGGTATGATGGCGCTGGTGCAGGTGAGCTTGGGCATTGCGACGTTGTTGCTGGTGGTGCCGGTGGCGTTGGCAAGCCTTCACCAAGTGGGCGCGGTGGTGTTGTTTTCACTGGCGCTGTGGTGCATACACGAGCTGCGCACACCCGTTGAGGATGTGCGCAGCTCGTAAGTACTTATAGAGACTTACCTTTTCGACCTTAAACGTCTTTCAGGCCTTTCAGGAAGTCTTCAACCTGATGGCTGAGCTTGTCGGATTCGGCCGTCAGCGTGTTGACCGCGCTGAGTACCATTTCCGCTGCTTGGCCAGTCTCGTTGGCGGCTTGGTTGACGCCTGAGATGTTGGCCGTCACTTCGCCGGTGCCCGCCGCCGCTTGTTCGACGTTGCGCGCGATTTCCGACGTGGCCGCACCTTGCTCTTCCACCGCCGCAGCGATGGCCGATGCGATTTCGCTCATTTGACCGATGGTCCCGCCGATGGATTCGATGGCATGCACGGCATCTTTGGTCGCGCCTTGAATGCCGCCGATCTGGTTGGAGATTTCCTCGGTTGCCTTGGCTGTTTGGTTGGCGAGGTTTTTGACTTCCGACGCCACAACGGCAAAGCCTTTGCCCGCTTCACCGGCGCGTGCCGCTTCAATAGTGGCGTTGAGTGCCAGTAAGTTGGTCTGATCGGCGATGTCGGTGATCAAGGCCACCACTTCGCCGATTTTGTTGGCCGCATCGGCCAAGCCTTGGACCTTCTCGTTGGCGCCTTCGACTTCGTGCACAGCCGCGCCAGCCACCTGGGTGGATTGCGAGACTTGGCGCGAAATTTCGGAGATTGAGCTGGATAGTTCCTCCGCTGCGGAGGCCACGGTTTGCACGTTGGTCGAGGCCTCTTCCGCCGCCGCCGCAACCACAGTGGATTGCTTGGAGGTCTCTTCCGCCGTCGCCGCCATGCTTTCGGCGGTGCTTTGCATGGTGTCGGAGGCTTGGGAGACCTCGCCCAGCACGCCGGTTACGTCGCTTTCGAACTGGCTGGCCATGTTTTCGATGGCGATGCGGTGCTCTTCCTTGACCTTGTCTTCTTGCTCTTTCGCGGCGGCCATTTCGAGGTTGTGAATCATGTTTTGTTTAAACACTTCAACCGCTTGGCTCATGGAACCAATTTCGTCGCCACGGTGCGTGCCTGAAACATGAACCGTGGTGTCGCCATCGGCCAAGGTGCGCATGGTCGCGGTCAACCCCACCACCGGGCGGGTGATGCCGGTGACGATGACGTAAACCAAGCCCGCCGTGACCACAAGCAAGACGCCAGTGGCGATCAGGAACAGCCAGAACGAGGTCGAAGCCGCCGCCTTGATGGTTCCGGCTTGAGCCTTCAGCTCTTTGGAAATGACGTCTTCAACCTTCTTCAGCATTTCGATTTTGCTGGTGATAGTTGTGAACCAATAAGGGCCTTCGGTGCCTTCGGTGGTGCCGGTGTAAAGGCTGTCGATGGCGATCTTACGCATGCGGTTGACTTCATCGACATCGGGGCCTTGCACGATGTCTTTGAGGGCCGTGCGTTGGGTTTCGCTGGCGTAAATGTTGAAGGTGAACAGCAACACGTTCTGTTCCGCGATCAGTTCGGTTATGCGCCGATAGATCGGCGGAGCGAACTTGCCTGCGCCAAAGCCGGCACCGCCCATGGCGCGTTCCTGACCGGCGCGTTCTTTGGCTTGCAAGAAACTGGTGTAGGCGGTGATGGTTTTGGTGACGTGCGCGTTGGTGCTGATAACGGCCATTTCTTCGACGATCGACAGCAGCTTGGCGATGGTGCCGGTGTAATACTTGGCCATCTGCGGAACGGTGAGGTTGAAGCCTTTTACACCGTCGCGTTTGGCGTTGAGCTCAGCCAGGGCCTCCAGCGCGGCGTCGAGCTGGGTGTTGAGCGTTTCACCGAAGGTGCGCGCATCGAAGTTTTGCAGCGCCGTGTTCAAAGTGTCGATGGCAGTGTTGGTATCGGTGTGCTGCACGGGCAGTTCTTTAGCGAATTTTTTGCCTTTGGAACCGATGTAAACGGCGGACGTGCCACGCTCTTTTTGCAGCTCGTGAACGACGCCACTGATGTCCGGGGCAATGTCGGCGAGGTGCTGGAGGGCTTCCATTTCGGAAAATACGATGCGCTTTTCGTTGATCGAATATGCGGAAAAGAAAAGCAATCCCACGATGGGCAGCACCAAGGCCAGCGCTATGCGGGATCCAATTTTAATATTTGCGAGCATGGGTTTCTCCAACTCAAGAGTAATTCACTCAACACATCGACAAAAATATCGACAAAATTTACGGAACAGCAGGGGGGGTAAGATGGCATCTCGCTCAATGATGCGTATTTGACCAAAATCAAGATGTGTCACCGTGATCGCGTCGCCACATCATTTTACGGTCGTTCACAGATGCCAAAGTTCACTTTCGTTCAGAACGTTCCCCCGTCATTCATATCGAAGCGCGCACAAGCTTACTGACAAAAAAGTCAGCCGTCACCTCATACTTCTTTCAAATTGAAAGCGAAATCAGGTTGGCCGGGTTGCTTGAAGGGGGCGGGGCACCTTTAAAGGGAAGCTAAATTGCAGCGAAACAAGCAAAACACACCGAGAATTGTGCGATCATTGGTCGATTGGGCAAGAACGCCTTGTGAGTGTTGCTTAAATTCCGATAGAATGCATTGCGAACCTGTAAATCAGCGCCCAGCTGTCTATATACTATAGTGCGAGTGAGCACCGGCAGCTCTGGGGATGGTTCTGCTGTTGAGGTATTTGAGGTAATAACGTCGGTTAAGGGAAAACCTGGATGAGCGACCATAAAAAATTTCGATTGGTGACGCGCAGCGACTTTGACGGTCTGGTGTGCGCGGTGCTGCTCAAGGAAATGGATTTGATTGAAGATATCAAGTTCGTCCACCCCAAAGATATGCAGGATGGCACCATCCTCATTTCCGAAGACGATATCACCACCAACCTTCCCTATGTTCCGGGTGTGCACATCGCGTTCGATCACCACGCCAGTGAGATGATCCGCATGGACGATATCCCGCCCAACCACGTGATCGACCCCGAAGCACCATCCGCGGCGCGGGTGGTTTACGATTATTACGGCGGCCATGTTGAGTTCAAAAGCATCTCGACCGAGATGATGGACGCCGTGGATAAGGCTGACAGTGCGCAGTTTAACGAAGACGAAGTGCTCAACCCCGATGGATGGGTGCTGCTCAACTTCATTATGGATTCGCGCACCGGCTTGGGTCGTTTTAGAGATTTTCGCATTTCCAATTATCAGTTGATGATGGAATTGATCGACTATTGCCGCGATCACACCATCGATGAGATTTTGGACCTACCCGACGTGAAAGAGCGTGTCGAGCTGTATATGGATCACGCCGCCAAGGCCCGCGATCAGATCGAGCGCTGCACCACCGTGCACGGCAATCTGGCGGTTTTGGACTTGCGCGAAGAAGAAACCATCTACGCCACCAACCGCTTTATGATTTACGCGATGTATCCCGACACCAACATCTCGATTCACGCCATCTGGGGCTTGAACAAGCTCAACACAGTGTTCGCGGTGGGCAAATCGGTGCTCAATCGCAGCTCGAATACGGACATCGGCACGTTGATGCTGGAATACGGCGGCGGCGGTCATTTAAACGCCGGCACTTGCCAGATCGATAACGATGATTGTGAGCGCGTACAGGGCGAACTGATCGCCCGCATCACCGCCGACGGATGAACCGCTTTAGTCAATTGATGGCCTTCGTCTTGGGCGGGGCCATGGCCTTTGGCATGCTGCAGACGCTCAGCGCCTGTTCGGATGGCCGCGTCGCCATCGATCAGGTGGTGCGGGTGTTTGGCTCGATCGCGCCCACCGACGCTGAGGGTGAGAAAGAGCTAAAGCGCTTTTTTGAGGTCTATGATCTCTACGCCAACAACCCTTCGAACCTGCGTCAGCGCGATCATTTCCGCGATGCCTTTCGCCAAGTGCGCGCCAATTACGTGGTTGAGACCGATAGCGTCAAACTGATCGATGCGGCGATTAAAGGCGTGACGGATTTAAAGGCCAAACCGGGCGGTGCGGAACCCCGCGCGGTGGTCGAGGCGGGCTTGGATGCTATGATCGCCACCTTGGATCCGCACTCCAGCTACCTCAACCCCGATGAACTGCGTGAAACTCAAATTGTCACGCGGGGCGAATTTGGCGGCTTGGGTATCGAAGTGACGATGGAAGAGGGGCTGATCAAGGTGGTTTCGCCCATCGAAGATACGCCCGCGTTTCGTGCCGGTATTATCGCCGGCGACCGCATTTCACACATCGACGGTGAGCCGATCGGCGGCAAAACCTTGACCCAGTCGGTGAGGCTGATGCGTGGCCGTCCCGGCGAGCCCATCAACTTGACCATTGTACGTGAAGGCCTGGCGCCGTTCGGGGTGCGCATCGTGCGCGCGGTGATCGAAGTGCGCTCGGTGCGCTGGCGCATGGAAGGCGACATCGCTTACGTGCGGATCGCCAGCTTCACCGAAAAGGTCACGCCTAAGCTCAAACAAGCGTTCAAAGAACTGCGTCAACAGGCCGGACTGAACATAAAAGGCGTGGTTTTGGATTTACGCAACAATCCGGGCGGATTGCTGCACCAATCTTTGTTTGTGTCCGATAGCTTTTTGAAAAGTGGCAAAATCGTCTCGGTGCGCGAACGCGATGGCGCGCGTGACCGGGTGTTCATGGCCAAACCGGGTGATCTGAGCAACGGCGTGCCGGTGGTGGTGCTGATCAACGAAGGCTCCGCATCCGCGTCGGAAATTGTCGCCGGTGCGTTGCGCGATCAAAACCGTGCGGTGGTCATGGGGCGGCGCTCTTTCGGCAAGGGCTCTGTCCAAACGATCCAGCCGTTGCCGTTGGAAGGCGGGGTGCGTTTGACCACGGCGCGATATTATTCGCCGTCCGGCCACACCATTCAGGCGCGCGGCGTCGCGCCGGATATCGTGCTGAACCGTCCGTTGCCCGCCAATGCCGAGCAAGCGCAAACCTATAAGCGCGAAGCCGACCTGCCGGGTGCGTTGAACGGCGATACTTTGCAAGAACGGCCCGCGCGGGCGACTTTGGAACGCGATACCTGCCCGACGGCGGGGCCCAAAAACGAAGACCGCGAACTTGGCTGCGCGCTGGCCTATCTGCAGGCTGGCACGGCGGAGGCCTTCCTTGCCGCCATCGCGCATGAAGTCTCCGTCTCGCCCGGTTTGTAAATGCTCAAAAACACTTAAAAATACAATTAAAACAGTGTGATGCCTCGCGCTATGAGGGGGCGTGCGCGTGCACATGCGCTGACGGCCTCAATGCTGGTGCTGTGATGCATGGCATTTTTGTGGGCGAAAAATGTCACGTTAAGAAAAACCGTTTGATCATGGCGGGTTATCAACTTTTCGAGAGGTGTATCGCCAAGATCAACAGCTTTCCTTATATCGCCACCAAAGCGTGCTTGTGTTGACGCGGAAAACGCCCCGCATGTATGATTCTAATAAGGAATACCAACACGTTTACGCTCTTTTTGCCGCGACCTCGATAGAAACCGATCCGATCGGTTTCTCATCCATGGGCGGCATTTTGTTTTTCAGAGGCCGAGTCAAATGACCGGTTTGGCGCGGGCTCTCTGGATTTTTCGGCATCGGAAGGTTTCGGACCATGGCTACCAATGATCTAGGCAACGGCACTCTCGGCACCACTGGCGAAGGCAGCTCCTTCTCCGTAGCGGTGACTTCTGGCGAAACGGTTGTGATGCCCGATGGGCTCAACCCGGCAACCGCCGATTTTGCGCATGAGGGCCCCGACCTGATTTTGACTTGGGATGACGGCAGCGAAGTCGTCGTCACGGATTACTTCATGGTCGATCCGCAGCCCACCTTGGCGTCCGATCAAGGCGCTGAGGTGCCGGGCGATCTGGCATCTCGTTTGGCCGGTCCCACCACCCCTGGAATGGTAGCCCAGGCCGGTGCGGAAGGCATTGCCGAACAACCCATCGGTCAGATTGAAAAACTTGACGGCACGGTCACGGCGGTACGCGCGGACGGTACGCGCGTCGAACTGCAACTCGGCGATCCCGTTTATCAGGGCGATATTCTCGAAACCGGTGCCGACGGCGCGATCGGTGTGATTTTGGCGGACGAGACCACGTTCTCGATGGCCGAAGACGGTCGCATGGTTCTCGATGAAATGGTCTACGATCCGGGTACCCAAGAAGGTTCCGTGTCGATGTCGGTGATGCAAGGTGTGTTCACCTTCGTATCCGGCCAAGTGGCCAAAACCGACCCCGACGCCATGACCTTGCACACCCCGGTCGCGACCATCGGTATTCGCGGCACCCAGGTGGGCTTGAACTTAGAAGATGGCCAAAACCTCGACATCGTACTGATGGAAGAAGCCGACGGGTTTGTCGGCGAAGTCGTGGTCACGAACACGGGCGGTGTGACGGTGTTGAACGGCGCCAACGAGTTCACCGTTGTGAACAGCTTTATGTCGGCACCGACAGCCAGTTCGGTCATGGACACGCAGTCGATGATCAATTCGTTCTCCGGCTCTTTGCGCCACCTGCCGTTGCAACATCAAAACGTCAATGATTTTGGCCTTCAAGGCAACACTGCCCAAGATGAAGCTGAAGCCTTAAACGACTTCGAAACCGCCGCTGGCGAGCCTGAGCCTGATACTGCCGTCGATGCCGAAGGGCTAGCGGATTTTGAAACCGCTGCCGGTGAAGATGTTGAGACGGATATCCAAGCTGAAGGCCTGGCCGATTTCGACACCGCAGGCACCACGGAAACGCTTGAAGAAGAGCTCGCCAATTTCGACACCGCTGCGGGTGAAACGGATCAAATCAATGGCCAGGACGATGCTGTCACCGTGGCCGTGGACGCTATTGCCGATACTCTTGCCGAGGTCGTCGCGACCGGAACCACAACAACAGGCGGTCCGAAAGACGAAAAGAAACCCGATGATACGCCGGTTCCGGATACGCAACGTAACGACGAGCCTGAAGCCACTGAGCCGACGATCGACGTTAAGGATGCGACGGTCAACGAGGACGGCTCCGTTGCACTCGACATCACCGTAACGGCTTCAGGTGCAGGCGATACGATCGAATCGATCACCATCTCCGGCGTGCCGGATGGTGCAACACTTTCCGCCGGTACCGATAATGGCGACGGCACCTGGACGTTGGCTCCGAGCGATTTGAAAGGTCTCTCGATCACGCCTGAAGCTGATTACAGCGGTGCGTTCGATCTCAGTGTTACCGCCACGGCAGTTAACGGCACCTCGACGGCAACCACGCAATCCCCTGCAAGCTTGAGCGTCAGTGTCACGCCTGATGCCGATACCCCGACCTTGAGCGCGACAGCCGATACGGGACTTGGTGGCGAGGCCATTGATCTGGATATCACCACCGCCGTGACCGATACGGACAGCTCTGAAACAATCACATCGGTGACGATCGCCGGTGTTCCCGCCGATGCGACATTGTCCGCAGGCACCAAAAATGCCGACGGCACGTGGACACTGTCAGCCGACGATTTGACCGGTCTGACCATCACCCCTGCAGATGATTACGCAGGCACTATCGACTTGACGGTGACGACCTTGGTGACGGACGCCGCCACTGGTCTGCCTTCGGACACAGCAACGGCCACGCAAACCCTTGGTGTTGTCGTCGAAGCCCCGGCCCCAGTGGCTGGCGAGCCGACGATTTCGGTCAAAGATGCCACGGTCAACGAAGACGGTTCCGTCGCCCTCGATATTTCGGTGACGACATCTGATGCTGGCGACACGATTTCTTCGATCACCATCTCCAACGTTCCCGATGGTGCGGCGCTTTCGGCGGGCACCGACAACGGTGACGGCACGTGGACTCTGTCTCCGACCGATTTGACCGGCCTGACCGTTACGCCGGTGGGTGATTACAGTGGAACCTTCGATCTCAGCGTTTCCGCTACCGCCACCGATGGCACGGCCACGGCGACGACGCAAACACCTGCGACGTTGAACGTCAGCGTGACGCCTGACGCGGACGCCCCGACACTGAGCGCGACGGCGGGTGCGGCTGTTGAAGATAACCCGATTGACCTGAACATCTCCACAGCTGTGACCGACACGGATGGCTCCGAAGTGGTGACCTCGATCACCATCTCCGGTATCCCCGACGGCGCGGCGCTGTCGAGCGGAACCTCTTCGATCACCGTGACGGGCGGCGTAGCGACGTTTGATCCGAGCTTGCTGACGGGTCTGCAATTGACGCCGGAGGCGAACTACAACGGTTCGTTTGATCTGCAAGTGTCATCGCTGATCACCGACAGCGCCACCGGTCTGCCGTCCGATACGGCGACGGCGACGCAGACGCTGGGCATCACGGTGACGCCGGTCGGCGACACCCCGGGCATCGCGGTTGTTGGATCGGGCACCGGCGTCGAAGACGGCACGGTTCCGGTTGGCGTGACGGTGACCCCAGTTGGCGGCGAAACGGTTGCTTCGGTGACGGTCACCGGTGTGCCTGCGGATGCGAGCTTGAGCTTGGGCACGCAGAACACCGATGGCTCTTGGACCATCTCCGGCACCGATCTTTCCAGCTTGTCCACCTTGGTGATGACGCCGGCGGCTGACTATGCCGGCACGCCCACCTTGGGCTTCGCGGTTGAAACGTCGGAAGGCGGCACGGCTTCGGTCGATGTACCTGTGACGGTGACCCCGGTCGCCGACGCACCGACCTTGGATGCCACGACACAAGGCGGCGCGGAAGACACGGCGATCGCCTTGAACATCGCGACGGCGGAAACCGACGTTGACGGTTCGGAAGTGTTGAGCATGACCATCACCGGCGTGCCTGCGGGCGCGACCTTGAGCAACGGTACGCTCAACACCGACGGCAGCTGGACGCTTGATCCGGCCACCGACTTGGCCGGCCTGACGATCACGCCTGTGGCCGACTTTAACGGCACCATCGATCTGACCATCACCTCGACCTCGACCGACACGTTAGGCAATGTCTCCGACAGCGCTTCGACCACCACCAACTTGGCGGTGACGGTGACGCCGGTCGGCGACACCCCGGGCATCGCGGTTGTTGGATCGGGCACCGGCGTCGAAGACGGCACGGTTCCGGTTGGCGTGACGGTGACCCCAGTTGGCGGCGAAACGGTTGCTTCGGTGA
>Ga0209475_10000279_pt1 | contig 129737 bp, 92 predicted proteins | sample tdDd471_FD_187128 | JGI IMG/M metagenome (GOLD analysis project Ga0209475, IMG submission 187128) | Marine sediment microbial communities from the Atlantic coast under amendment with organic carbon and nitrate - tdDd47.1 (SPAdes)... | ecosystem: Environmental > Aquatic > Marine > Coastal >... | reverse complement strand
TCGTTGCATCGCAGCCCGTTGAATCGGTTACCGTTAGTTCGATTGTATATGTGCCTCCCTGTGGGAAGTAATGGATAGGATTCTGATCATTTGAAAAACTTCCGTCGCCAAAGTCCCAGTACCAGGTTTCTACATTGGTTGATGTAGTTGAGGTAAATTGGATCTCATTACCATGGCAGCTTACACTGTCGCTCATGGTAAAACTTACCTCGGGGATGGGGTTGACGGTTATTGTGTTAGTCAGAGAGTTAATACATCCTAAAGTATCCTCAATAGTTAATGTAACAATGTATGTTCCGGTATCACTATAAATATGATATGGATATTCATCATTACTAAAATTACCATCGCCGAAGTCCCAGTGCCAATAGTCTATGGTAAATCCTGATTCTCCATAGAAATAAGTAGTATCATTGAAACATGTTGGCTCTGTCCATGTGAAGAAAATATCCGGTAAGGAAGGTACAATTACAGGTAATGTTACAACATCTGAGCAAACAAAACCATTACTATCAGCCGTTACTGACATTGTTACCATATAAACCTCACCTCCGGGTGTTGTATTACTTGGGTACTGATATGTTGGATTTTGCAAGTTTGATGTGCCTACTCCATCGCCGAAGTCCCAACTCCATTGTACCAGATTGTAACCAGGAGCGCTGGTACTTAAGTCTGTGAATTGTAGTGAATCACAGATAATTGGCTCGTAAGTGAAGTCAGCTATCGGAGGTTGTGTCAGATAAATTGTATTAAACACTGTTGCACTACATCCGTTTACATCAGTAACTGTAAGTGTTACAAGAATATTTCCCCATGAAGTATAAAAATGAGTTATATTTTGTCCCATGCCAGTTTGTCCATCGCCAAAGTCCCAATCCCAACTTACTATGTTTGAAGTACTGGCTCCATTGAAATCAACACTAGAATTAACACATGCATTACCCATATTAACTGAAAATGCTGCATCAGGAATATCATAAACACTTGCTTGCTGAACCACAGAATCACTACATCCTGTATCATCTGTAAAGAAGAAAGTTACATCATAAACACCTGATGTTGTGTAGGTATGAGTTGGGTTCTCTTCGGTTGATGTATTACCATCACCGAAGGTCCATAACCAAGAATTAAGAACAGCATTTCCTGTTTGAGTAAATGTAAATGACTCACCTGAACAAATTGAGTCATCAGGAGAAATGGTAAAATCTTTATCGATAGGTGGTATGATAGTAATCTGCTGGAATGAAGTATCAGGGCAACCTAAGGATGTTATTGCTGTTAAACTTACTGTATACTGTCCACCTGCTGTGTAGAGATAAGATGTATCAGGATTATCAGGGAAGTTGATTGTAATCGGACCTGATCCATCACCAAAGTCCCATATCCATCTTACAATGTTTCCGGCAATTGAAGTCGATTGATCATCAAAGTAAACGATTTCTTTAGGACAGCTAGTAGGTACAAAAGCAAACAATGACACCGGTGGTTCACTTAATGTTAGCATCAGTGTATCAACAATATTAGAACAAATTGGATTTGTCGTTACTCCTTCTAATATCAAATAAATACTTCCCTGAGCCAGATCGGCAGCAGTTGGGAAATAAGTTGGATTAAGAATAAATTGATCATCGAAAGTTCCTGTTCCGGAAGTGGTCCAGAAGTACGAAGCTGCATTATCAGCAGTAGCAAGGGATAAATTGTAAGGTGTTAATTCACAAATTGAATCATTCGGACCTGCATAAACATCAGGCGATGGATAAACAGTTATATCAATACTTGACTGAGCAGAATCAGATCCACATCCTCCAGTTCCATATGCTGTTAACTGAAGTGTCATTAGTGTCATAGCTGTAATGTCATCTGAATGGAAATTAGTAATCAGGCTGGTTGGATTATCAAAATGACCAACACCTGTTACAACTGTCCACAACACCGAATCATAATTACTTGCGGTACCTGTTACAGGGAACATATCTGATTCACACATAATGCCACCACTTGCTCCGGCATCAACAACAGGTAGTGAATCGAAAGTAACAGTTCTGATAGAAACAGAGTCTTCGGTAGAACAATTCAAATCACCAAATGCAGTCAATGTAAAAGTTACCATATTACCAACATCCAAAGGATCCGGAGTATAGTTTGGGTTAACAATAGCTGGGTCATCTAATGATCCTAAACCATCATGTGTCCACAGTACTAAAGAAGAATTTTGAACTGTTGCATCTGTAAAAGCTACTTGTGTATTAGAAATACAAGTAACTAAATCCTGACCAGCATAAGCAACGGGCAATGGATCTATGGTTATATCTACGTAGGATGAATCTTTCTCAATATCACATCCTCCAGCTCCTGTTACAAGAAGTTTTAGAGTAACGGTATTTCCTTCATCCTGAAGATCTGGTGTATATGTAGGGTTTACAATTGACGGATCATCTAATGTACCAAAACCAGTTTCGATTGACCAATGTACAACACTGTAATTTGAGGCAGTTGCATCTACTAACAGAACAGGTTGTGAAACGCATGTTGAAAGCGGATTTCCTGCGAAAGCGACAGGTAGGGGTAGTATTACAACATCAAATGTTCCACTTACAATTCCATCACAATAAGGATTATCAATATAATTAATTGAAACCAGCTGGTAAGTAGTATTTTGTGTTGGACAAACCTGATAACTATGAACCGGAATAGTTGGATCAAGTTGTACTGTAAAATTCGTTACTCCATCTGTGTAAACTAATTCGGCTGTTTGTGTACCGGTAACAGATACATCCATATATGTACAAGGAATATTTTCACAAATACTGTCGGTGCCGGAAATACTTGCTGTTGGTAGTGCTATTTCTGTAATAACTACAGAACCATTCATTTCCAATGCACAATTAGGCGTATTAATAAATACAGCATCAACGGTGTAAGTACCAGGGCCATATTGAGAAACGCTATCCCATATTATAAAGTTGCTTGTTCCTGCAATTGGTAAACCAACAGGAACACCATCTCTGTTTAATTGATAGTTTATACCAATTTGAGAATAGGATAACATTAAGCGTAAGGAGGTAGTATCTCCTTCACAATATATTGGTGGATTATCAATGGAACTAAGATCATATACTTCCGGCTGTTCAAATATTGAAACGGTACCATCCATATCGATAGTACACATTGTACTTGTATCAACAGCAACAACTTCATAAACACCTGTAAGAATGTATGAACCAAACTGAAGCGGATTTCCATCTCCATACAATGAATAAGTGCTTCCATCCGGTAACTCTAATGTATATTCAATACCTAGCTGGCTCATATTTATGCCAATATCAACCGGAGGACAATACCATCCTGGTTGAACTACGGCACCATTTGCAGTTACATAATAAATATTGGGATGTTGGTTGATTGTAAGTTCCCCATTCATCATGGTTTCACAACCTGAGGTATCACCAACAGCGTTAACTGTGTATACACCGGCTTCTGTGAAACTACCGAAGGTCATTGGGGAACCGTTACCAATGATTTCCACAACAGGATTCCCGGCATTGTTAGATTTCATTAATTGATAAACAGTTCCAACGGCAGTTGAATCCATTCCAATATCAATGGTATCATTTGAACAAAACTCACCAATTGGGGTCATATTGAATACTTCAGGAAGGTCGTACATTGTTCTTACACCATCCATAGTATGTTCACAGTTCTCGCCAGAAGAGGCAACAACCCAATAATCACCGGGTTCTGTTTGTTCTTCAAATAAGATAATACCACCAGTACCGATTATTGTATCTCTTGTACCTGAAAGATTATGCCATAAGGTGTATGAAACACCAACTTCTGATCCTGAAAGATAGAATACTGTTCCAGGACAAGTTGGATTTAGAGGTAATAATGTAAACTGTGCAATTGCGTCATATATAATAACTTCACCATTCATATCACTCCAACAAGTAACATGTCCTGAATGAATGAATTGTGCTTTTACGGTGTAAGTTCCTGTAACAGATTGCAAACCAAAGTTTACTTCTCCATCACTTGCATCATCAGTTGTAACCAATGCATTATCTCTGTATAGATAATATGTGGCATCAAGCTCAAAATCTTCAAGATAAATCTCAATAGGAGAACAACCACCAGCCTGAGGGCTTATATCAAATACCTCAGGAGTTGGATAAATAACCGTACTATCCTGCATCCAAGCAAAACAGTTGGATACCGAATCAACCGCTTTAATTTTATAAACACCCTCATCATAAAGCGGACCGAAACTAATGGAGCCATTCACACATGTAAATGGACCTGAAATCTCAATCAATTCACGTGTTGGAGGATCAAAATACAAGTAATATTCAATTCCATTTTCACAACCATTTAATGTGATTTCTGTACCTGCACAACCTTCATCAGGCGACATTACATATATTATTGGTTGAGAACTTACTGTTAACTGTGCCGCAAAGAATATCTCACAACTTGATATTGTGTCGATAGCATGAACCTTATAGGTTCCTGGAGCAGTTAATGTGTCAAAACATATGGGTCCACCAGCTGGATCGCCGGTAATGCTACTTCCAATAGGTTGATTATTCAACCATAATTGATATTTAACAGATGGTTCTGTAGCTAAAATACATAGTTCTTCTGTGTCTTCACAAATATTACCATAAGGAGATATTGCAAATTCTGTGGGAGCTGGGAAGGTTTCGAAACTTCCGTTCATATCAGCACTACAAAGAATATATCCATGATCCATGGTAGCAGTTGCTGTATAAGTACCTGGTATTGTAAGAGTATCAAATACCAATGGAGAACCTGTTCCAATAAGAGTATCTATTCCCGGCACGTAGTAACCACCGGCATCTTCATAATTTATTGTGTAAATAACACCTGGTTCTGACCCACTTAATAATGGAACTACAGGCAGACAATTATCACCTGGTTGTACATATGAAAGTGAATATATTAACGGTAATGATTCTACCAGTATTACAGCACTTCCTGACATATATTCCTCCAGTCCGGTAGTAATATTCTCAGCAACTACGGTATATGTTCCCGTAGTAGAGAAATCACCAAAGTCAATTGTATCGCCTGTTCCGGCGATACCTGAGATTACACTAAAGCCATCTCTTAACAGAGTATATTCAACTCCAATCTCTGATCCATCAATTCCTATTTCTGATACATCGTTTGTACAAATTGTATCTCCACCATAGACATTGAAAATCCCAGGATAAGGATTAATAACCACTACTGACACGTTTAACATATCAGATATACAACCAGTTACAGAATTAACTGCAAAAGCGGTATAATCACCAGCAAGTGTTTGTAAGCCAAAATCGATGGGACTACCAGTTCCGGCAACACCAGGTGCAGGTGTGAGTGTATCTGAATTATTTATTAATCTGTAATCAACACCGATTTCTGAATCACTTAATCCTACAATAACCCCAACTCCACCAGCAGGATATGATCCTCCGCCTGTCATATTAAATTGAGTAGGTAGTGGCAATATTGAAACTGTAACTACTCCTGACATTGCACTATAACAGGAAGTTACAACAGTTGTACCAATTACAGTGTAATCTCCTTGCATTAGTTGATTTCCAAAAGAAATAGAAGTACCTGTTCCGGAAACAAAACTACCCGTACTGGCCCCATCCCTGTATAGCTGATAATTAACTCCAAGTTCTGATCCATCAAGACCAATTTCAACTCCCGTACCTCCTGAGCAATATGAACCACCGCCTGTCATGTTGTAAACTATAGGTACGGGATCAACCGATACAAGTATACTTGATGTGGCTGTATTATATCCATCACTAATAGTTACTGTATATAAAGTTGTAACAGAAGGTGTTACAATAGGATTTTGTTCAGTAGACGTCCATCCACTTTGATCATTGGTCCAAAGATAATTATAGGTTCCACTACCACCTGATCCGGTACAACTCAACTGTGCTTGATTTCCATCGCAAATTGTATTTTGATCAACATCAGCAACTACTGAAAGTGCTGTACCATCAATGATAATTTCAACCTGATCTGTTGCTGAACATGATTTGCTATCAGTAACAGTAATATCATAAAGTTGATTACTGTATATGTTTTCTGTAGTAGGTGCCAATGTTGTGCCTCCTGATGCAATCATGTTCGTCGGAGTCCATAAATATGTAAGTGGTGCAGTTCCACCAGAAGCAGAACCAGCTAATGATGTAGATGTTCCATGAAAAATAGTTTGATCAGAACCTGCTGAAGTTGTAGGCAAAGGATTTACAACAACTGTTACACTACCAGTCATATCAATCTGACAAGACGTAGTAGCATTTGTGGCCTGAATTGTATAAGTACCCTCAGCTGTTTTATTTCCAAATGAAATGGCACTTCCTGTTCCTGCAACCGGTGTTCCATCATTACCACCATTAAATAATAACTGATAATCTACACCTGATTCAGAACCATTTAAACCAATAGGGAGGCCGGTCCCACCACTACAGTATTCACCACCACCAGTAATAGAAAATACAGTTGGCAGTGGATGAACGGTAACTATAACTGAGCCTGTGGCTGTATTAAATCCATCATCTACGGTAACATTATAAGTTGTGGTTACTGTTGGGTTAACAGATGGATTTTGTAAAGTAGATGTAAAACCTGCTGGGGTTGAAGTCCATGAATAAACCTGTTGATTTGCGCTGTTTCCTCCGGTTGCCGTTGCATTTAACTGAGCAGTAGCCCCATTATTACAAATTTCATCAGGAGTTGCTGTTGCTAGTACACTTAAGGCACCACCAAGTACATCAACTTCAACCTGATCCGTTGCTGTACAAAGTTTAGTATCTGTTACGGTGAAATCGAATAATTGAGTTGCATATATATTTTCGGTTGTAGGCGTTAAGGTATTTGAGCCTGACGATATCATACTTGTTGGTGCCCACTGGTATGACAAAGCTCCCGTTCCGGCACTTGCCGTACCAGAAAGTATTGTGGTAGTACCATATGGTATTGACTGGTCTGTTCCAGCGTCGGCAGTAGGCAATGGATTAATACTTATTGAAGCACTACCGGTCATTGTATTTTCACATGTTGTTGATGCATTTACAGCTCTTACTGTATAGATTCCTGCTGGTGTGATATTATCAAATGAAATAGAACCACCGGTTCCTGATATTGCACTACCATGATCCACACCATTTAGCATTAGCTGATAATTAACACCTGATTCTGAACCGTCAAGGATCACACTCACACCTGTTCCTCCATCACAATACTCTCCACCACCTGATACATTGTATACTGTTGGAAGTGGATTTACTGTAACTATAACTGAGTGAGTTGCAGTGTTAAACCCATCATAAACTTCACAATGATATGTTGTTGTCTGTGTTGGGTTTGCAGTTGGGTTTTGTAGAGTTGAATTAAATCCAGTTGGTGTAGAAGTCCATGTGAAATCCTGTTGTACAGAACTATTACCACCAGATGCTGTAGCATTTAGCTGGACTATTGCCCCATCATTACAGATTTCATCGGGAGTTGCTGTTGCAATAACATCCAAAGCATTACCCAAAACTATCACATCCATCTGATCAGTCATGGAACACAGTTTAGTGTCGGTAACTTCCAATTGAAATGTTTGGGTTGCATAAATATTATCCGTCGTTGGGGTTAAAGTAGTTGCTCCTGAAGCAATAAAACTCACCGGTGTCCATTGATATGTCAATGAACCAGTGCCACCACCTGCAGTTCCATTAAGAACTGTAGTAGATCCATTTGGTATGGACTGATCTAATCCCGCATCAGCTGTTGGTAACGGATTGACTGTCACATTATAAACATAAGGAGAAGTAGCAGGACATCCAACCTGAGAATAATTAACTGAAATAGACTGTGAACCAGAAGTGTTCCAGGTTACAGTTGCGGTATTATCAGTGGTTGATCCACCAGATGTAATTGTACCACCAACTACTACCCAGTCATAATTTGACATCCCGGGTTGAGTTGTATATACAATTCCTGTTGAATTATTACAAACCTCATCAAGTCCTGTGATCGTGGGTGTTGGGAGTGAATTAACAGTAATGTTATAACTTGTAGGTGATGCAGCTGCACAACCATTTGTACCAGTGTAAGTCACATTAACAGAATGTGAACCTACGGTATTCCAGGTTACAAATAAATTGTAGTTTGTTGATGATCCTACAATAGTCCCACCCGAAGGTACAGTCCATTGATATCCAGACATTCCTGTTTCAGTTGTATATTCAATATTTGTGGCATTTACACATACAGAATTTGATCCTGAAACTGAGGGTACTGGCAATGCTAAAACAGTAACGGGATATTGCCTTGGAGACGCAGCATCACAACCATTACTATCTGTATAGTTCACCGCAACCCATTGTGAGCCAACAGTATTCCATGTAACTGTAATTGAATTTGTACTTGCTCCTGATGTAATTGAACCACCTGATATTGTCCAGTCATAATTGGTTTGTCCCGATTCTGTTGTATAAACCACACTTGTACTACCCTGACATTCCGAATTGCTTCCTGTTATCGTTGGCACAGGTTGAGGATTCACAGTTACTACATAATCCGTTGGATTCTCAGCAGAACATCCGTTAGCATCTGTATAGTTTACAGATATTTGCTGTGGTCCGGCTGTATTCCATGTTACTGTAGCAGTATTACTTAAGCTAGTTCCACCTGAAGTAATTGTACCACCTGAGGAGATCGTCCAATCGTAAAGCGACTGTCCACTTTCTGTAGTATATACGACACCTGTTGAACCTTCACAAAGATCATTATCTCCACTTATTGATGGGGTCGGTAGTGGTTGAACAACAACAGCTAGTGTTGCAGGAGCTGCAGGTGCACAACCAGCAGCGCTTGTATAATTTACTGAAACTTGTTGAGATCCGGTCAGGTTCCATTGAATTGTTACAGTATGATCGCTTGATGTTCCTCCTGAAATTATTGAACCTCCGGGTGTAACACTCCATACATAATTTGTATTTCCGGGATCAGTAGTATAAACATTTGATGATGTTCCCAAACATGGTGATTGGGGACCTGTAAGCGTAGGGGTTGAAACATTTACGAAGTACTGTGTTGGAGTAATATTTGTACAGCCATTTACATCAGTATAAATAACACTAACCCACTGCACCCCTGTAGTATTCCATGTTATTGTAATTGTATTATCCGATGCACCACCGCCACCAGTAATAGTTCCACCACTAGAGATATTCCACACATAATTGGACATACCAGGATCGGTTGTATAGACGTTTCCTGATGTTCCAAGACATGGTGAGCTGGGGCCTGTAATCACAGGAACTGGAAGAGGATTCACAGTAACATTATATTGTGTTGGTTCAATGGGATCACAGCCATTAGCACCAGTATATGTAACTCTTACCCATTGAGAACCAGCAGTATTCCAAGTAACAGAAATTTCATTGGTACCTTGTCCTGAATCAATAGAACCTCCTTGAATGGTCCAAATATAATTTGTCATTCCAGGTTCAGTTGAGTATAAATTACCTGCACTACCGTAACATACATCTGTATCACCAGTAATTGTTGGTATTGGTAAAGGAAGAACCGTTACTGTAAGGGTAGCGGGGAGACCAGGACAAAATGTAGGTGCAGGCCCCGTGGGTATAATCGTATATGTGGCAATACCTGAGGTAGAACTCCCAGCTGGTATTGACAATATATCATTAATACTACTTGTTGTTCCAGATGGAGTTATGCCGGTAACAGTACCAGAAGTATTAACCCCTGTCCATGCAAATGTAGTACCTGTAACATCAGCGATAATAGTAAAATTAACTGGTTCACCTGAACATATAGTCATAGAAGCATCAGCAACACTAGGTATTTGATTAACAGTTATTATAACTGGTGTTTGCTGTGTAATTTGTGGGCATGGATGATTAGCAGTTACAACTCTCCGAAACCATGTTGTAACATAAAGAGGCCCTGGTTGATAATTTAAACTATTTGTCCCAGGTATGGATATCCATGATGATCCTGAATTAATTGAATACTGCCACACATAGGTATAAGGTTCACCTCCCCCACTTGCTGCATCACCAGTTAGCAAACTAGGAGTATCACCTTCACAGATATCTTGATCTGCACTTATTTGACCAGGATTTATAAGGTCATATACTGTTAATAATTGATTTTGAGTTTTCGCACATCCTTCTGGTGTATCTATGAGTGCTTTAAATAATGTACTGGATGTAAAACTGTCATTAATAGGATTTTGAGTTGAACCAGTATAACCACTAGGAAGCCTCCACTCCCAAGTATAATTAGTTAATGGCGGAGATGAAGAAATCGTAATTTCAACCATTTCTCCACTACAGACAGGGTTATTATCAAAAGCAATAAATACATTGGGTAGATCAAAATTTACAATATGTATAGTATTTGAAGGTTGAGTACAGCCACTTCCATTAACAATAACATAGTAATCAGCTTCGTCTTGTGGCGAAATGATATTCTGAGTCGCAGTATCAATCTTAACTCCATTTCTATACCATTCGTAGGTGACTCCAGTGCTTGGGATTGCTGTTAATAAAACTTCAGCATCAGGGCACTTAGAAACACTATCTCCATTTATTATGGTTGTATTATTTCCATAATTAGTTGGAGTAACAATTGGACATTGTGCCAAAGTACTATTACTAATCCCTGCGAGTAAAATTAATATCAAAACAAATAGTAAATCTTTTTTCATAAAATCAGCTTTATTACATTATTACGAAGCAAAAAAATAATTCAGAAGAAGTACAGTAAGGTATTCAAAACAAATCGAGGTTTATCTTAATACTTTCTCAATTCCAGGAACTGCTAAGTCTTCTGAATAATAAGCACAGTAATCATTAAAACAGTAGCAAATTAAAAAAAAAACCAACCCATTTCATATTATCTTTACCAATTTCGTTGTGCTTTTGCACACAAAAGCACTAACTGTTTGGCATACAAACAATAAAAGCAATTTAGAATTACTATAAATTGCTTTGTTTGTTTAATATCATATTCCTATTGCAATGGAAATTATAAGTCTGTATTATGTTGTGTCAACTTCTGTTCCGGGCTTATGCGATACTTCATAAGAATTAAGTGCTAGAATTAAATTAGCATATTCTACGATGATATTATTGGAAGTTAAAAACAAATTATATTTGCACCTAATAATTGACTAGATAATAACGATTACTAAAATACTTTATAGAAATTAAATAAGGTCCCGTAGTTCAATGGATAGAATGTGAGATTCCGGTTCTCATGATCTGGGTTCGAATCCCGGCGGGATCACTTTTACACTGCTATACCTCTGATTTTCAGAGGCTTTTTTTATAGGGGTATAAATATGGGTTCAAATACACCCTATAATTCTGCTGTTACATTTGTACTTTTATTATTCAAACTTTGTATTATAATACCTGTTAATGTAATTAGCTACTCTTTGTATTCAACAGTTATTTGACTTGACATTCGTATAACACTATTATCTATTTTGAAATGAACCCTTCGTTCGAGAATGAAAGAAATGATTCTGAAGTAAGGATAATATGGTCAAGTACTGAAAGTTCTAATAGCTCTCCAACTTTAACTAATTTATCTGTTATACGTTTGTCATTATCACTTGGGTTGATATTACCTGATGGATGGTTATGAGATAGGATTATACTAGCAGCATTGGCTTTTAAGGCTATTTGGAAGATTACTTTAGGATCAACTACTGTTCCTGCCTGTCCTCCATGAGAAATACTTGACCATCCTAATACTCTGTTTGATCTGTTTAAATAAAGCACAACAAATTGCTCTGTGTGATCCATTTTTCCGTTTGTCCAACATGATCTTAAACAACCAACAGCATCTTCTGGTGATGTAATCTTTGACATTTTATCAAAATCGACTTTTCGTTTATAAATAACTTCTATTTCTGAGACGTCTGATTGAATTAAGTGATTTTCTTTTGAATTGTTCTTTATATTCTTTGACATAATTAAGTTGCTCCTGCCTTGGAGTCTTATTGAGGTATCTGGCTCACCATAATAAAAGGGATTAATTCTAGATGGAAAAATTCTTTCTAAAGCAGAGAATTATTTATTGAAGAATTTCATTGATTGGATCTCAAATGACTTTGCTATAATTTTACCCCCCGGGCTATTTGTGGGGGTTTCCATAAAGAGTACTCTACTATTGTAAATCAACCCTGAAGAGTAACACAAGGGAATATCTCACAAGACTTCTTCAAATAAAAAGGTACGGGGGTATAATATAAATGTATATGTACTTTCAGTGGAGGATTCTCATAGACATGCGAAATGGGCTTGTGAGGGCATTATCTTTCATTAATCATATAATGTATCAATGAAAGCGGAGCAAAAATCATCTCAGGGAGTCTACGCAAGTATTTTATCTTGGTATTCATAATCATAATGATTCTATGTATTAGAATCTTAAGGATGCTTTATTAAAGATATCAGATAATTTTGGTATTGATCTCAAGGATTGAGTTTTACAGAATCTGGATGCAGGACTTAATACTAATTCTGGAATGGATATTGGTTCTTTGCTTGATCTTCTTGTGTTACATAAGATTGAATCATCCAAGAATATGAGTATTCGTAGTGGTAACTACAAATAAGTTGATCATACTTCGTACTACATAAAAGCTATTGATAAGGGATTACAAGTTTGAGGACTTACAAAACAACCTTTCTTTAAGAAAGAAGTTGACAATCCACATAATTATTAAATTTCATATTACTCAGAAGCAATCTCTATTGTATTACTATCTTTTTAGTTTGCTGAAACCCTTCACCACTAATAGATAAAGAATAAATCCCTTCTGACCAGTTACTCACATCTATACAGGTTTTTTTATTTACAGCTTTACCCGAAAAAACCTTTCTACCAGTTGAGCTATACATTTCCAGCAAATACTTTTGCTGAATACCAGAAACTAACTCCACAATGAGGGTATTGGTTGCTGGATTAGGATAAATACGGAAGTTGTTGGTAGAGATATTTTCTTCTGTACCCAAACACATATAAGTTTGTATAATCAGGCTGTCGCTCCATGCACTTTCTCCACAATCATTTGAACTACGCACCTTTAGTGTTGCCGGGCCTTCATAAAAAGGATTCCAATGTATTGTTGAATAAAGTGAATCCTGAGTAAGTGTTCCAGCTTCTGTTGGTTGTAATTCCCATTCATAGTACCATGCACCATTGGCATAGGTAGTTGAGTTAGTAGTAATACTATCGGTATTTACGCATAGTGTATCCTGCCCTATTGGTTTTTGTGGTATTGCAGGTTGGAAATGGAAACAGTCTTTTATTTTTATAACCCAGGCATCTTTATTTGGTTCATTTGGATTAATTTTACACTCAACATCTCCATCCAACAAAAGTATTTCACTTGTAATAGCATAACTATAATCGTTTAATTGGGTAGCACCATGTAATGGTATGCGTTCAAACCCGGCACTTCCAAAACATTGCTGCCAAACTATTTCTCCAAGGCTATCAATATTAACTACCCAAATATCGGGATCTCCATATATACTGTGATTACCAACCACATCTCCATCGTTTGAACCTGTATTCCCTATTATCACCATCCTATTGTCGCTTGTTTCGAAAATTGATACAGGCCATTCAATTTCTGATCCACCCAAACAATTTTGCCATAACAAATTACCAACGGAATCAATTTTAAAAATCCAAATATCGTTTGAGATTTCGCCTGCAGAACCATGATAGCCACTTACATCCTGATCATTTGAATTGGTCGTGGCTCCAATCACATATCCATTATTTACTTCAAGAATTGCATATCCAGTTTCATGATAACTACCTCCATAACAGTTTTGAAATATAATATCACCAACGATATCTATTTCAACCACCCAAACATCGGTTACATTTTCAGAGTCATCTTTTTGACAATCAATCATGCCACCTTTTTCGTAAAATGACCCCGTAAACATATATGTACCTTTAGAGGTTGCTATTATACTATTAATCCGGTTCATTGAATGGTTACCATATGATTTTTCCCAGAGAATATTGCCCAGCGAATCTATCCTAAAAATCCATACATCACGATCTCCGTAAAAACTACTAATATCCCCTCCACTGGTTGTAACCATTGAACCAACAATTAATCCTCCATCTGGTGTTAAAGCAGCATCCTGGAATTCATCAAATATGTAACTGCCATAGCATTTCTCCCAAATAATATTTGCATTCGAATCAATTTTTACAATCCATATCTCATAACTATCATGGGTGTTTGATTGTACATCGCCATCACTTGAGTTTGTTCCTCCCAATAAATAGTATTCACCGTTGGATAATTCTATGATTTTTCTAATCCCCTCACCTCCACTACCTCCAAAACACTTTTCCCATACAATATTACCCAATGAATCTAAATTAACTATCCATGCATCAGCACCTCCATGATAATTTGAAATACCTTCATAATCATTTATTATGGTTGTACTAACGATAATACCATTATCTGTTTTTGCGATACATCCCGGTGAATCATTTTCATTAGTCCCCAAACACTTCTGCCAGACAACATCCATCTGTTGGGCATTAATTCGTATAATATTGAGGAAAAAGATTAGTACTATTAGTAGATTCAGTTTCATAATAATATTTGTTTAGCGGGTTGTGTATTTTACACAACCCGCTATTATATTAATGATTAATAACAACTTTATTTGTAGTTGAAAAACCAGCCGTAGAAAGAGTATATAAATACACTCCATTTGGAATATTTCGTGTATCCCACAGTTTTACACCTTGGTTTCCTGCTACTTTAATCGATTCGATAATATTACCTGTAATATCAGTAATAATAATATTACCCTCATGCATACTTAAAGGAAGTTGGTAATTAAACTCAGCCCAATCTCTGGCAGGGTTTGGTGCAACTTCAATTTCACCAACTGTGTGTAGGTTATATTCATCATAAGTTTTATCAGATAACTTCATGGTAAGTGAATCGCTTACATACAAACAATCGCAGTAACTATAATCATAGGCAAATTCTAGAATGTTTCTTGCCTGCGATCTTGCATCTCCTGATGAAGAATCGGCTAACCATACTAAATCAGTAATTTCTAAACTATCTAACTGATAAATATTTCTGTTTTCTCTTATCAAATTCACACTTAAGTTAACCATAAAACTATAATCGCTATATGCATCCAGTTGCTCATCTTGTAAATTATACAGTCCGGGTAAGATGCTTAATAAAGATAATGCATTTGACGTATCACCTTCTGATAAATATGAACTAATTATTTGTTTATCTGCACCCATTGTCCCAATATTATCCAACCAGTTACGGTAATCAGTTGTATTAACAATAGAGTCAGCTAATATACTTTGAATAATATTCTGTGCGGCTTTAATTCTTTCTGAATTATAGTATGCCATATCATTGAGAAGTACAGTTTTGTAGGTACTACCCATCGAAAGATCACGTAATATAGATATCATATAATCTGGTAAAGGATCTTCCTTGTTTTCCAGATAGCTAAGTAATTCTTCCTTTTTCATCTCATCAGGATTCGCTGCCATAATATCGAATATAACTGATTCAGGGAAAACATCGGTCCTGTCAGCAACTTCCTTTAAGACTTCTTGGGAAAGATGTGGTGAATCGCCTAGTAATTGTGTACGTATTGTCCACATCTCATCAGGTATAGCCGTTTGAACATCAAGCAGTTCAGCAGTTGTGTTTCCGCCATCCTCTAAGTTGTCGTACAGCATCTTAACATTATCATAATCCGATAGGTTGAGAGCATATTCTGTTTCAATCTGTTGACGTACTGTTGAACTTAATTTAATATCACCTCCACTTCCATAATGAGAAAGGCAAGGGTTAGCAGGTTGTACGTTTTTTTGAAAATGATCGGGATGAATCTGATATACTTTTGTGGGATCCTGGTTAGGACAATTAGTACCATCATCACAATAATACCAGTTAATATCTCTAGTACCTTCCTGACGAAAATGCCATTGTTCGGGCAAAACAATATTAGAAAAGGTATTTCCATTTGCCATTACATTATTTGTCCCTTGGTAGGAGTGAATCATTGCCTCCCATTCATACTCATGGGTCACAATGAAATCCACCACATTATATGAGTTGGTATTGCATTCATATTTTAAGCCGTATCGTTCATCATCTGGGTCGAATCTATTTGTTCCATACGCATAATTCCCATAATTGAGTAATTGGAAATTATTTTTATAAATGACATCAACATCGGAAGGGCAATTGGAAGCACGAATACCTGTATAATAGCTATTTGGTATGGAGCTGTATCTGGTAAACTCATTTTCTTCGATTGCAAAACCATAGGAATTAACCATGTCAATACCGTATCCCATAGAATAACCGCAAGATGGAATATCGAGATGATTATGACCTACTTCAAAATTACTGTTAATGATTATGGCATTTTTTACAGAACTCAAATATACTCCAATACTATTATTAATAAATTCAGCACCATCGACATACGGTCTGTTATAAGTTTCAACGTTATATGCACGAATACCGGTATATAGGTTATGGAACTCGTTTTGTACAATATTATCATCAATACAGGGTTCTGGTCCATCGCAGAAATTTAATAATGCAAAACCTGCATCAGATGTGAAAATACCATATCCTTCGTGTTGCATACTTGTATTATTATTTAAGAAATCACATCCAAAAATAAGAAGTCCGTAAACATTCCACATGCTCATGTGAGTGTTAAAATCGGGCATTAAGTAATTATCATCAATCGTAAAAGTACAATTTTTGAATTTACTTACATATGCCATTCTGATATCAGTATTATACGGATTAAAGTTCTCGTATTTCATTATTTCGATGGAACGTTTGTTATTTTCAAACGAACTGTTTTCAGCCATTATTATGCCACCATGTGAATTAGGGCCATTTGGATTTTGTGTTGTTACAGCATTCCATGCATTTTTTATGGTGGAATTATTTACGGTAAGTTTTCCTTGGTACATAATGCCATCAGTTCCAACCAGTTGGGATTTGTTACTATTACCCCAAACCTCGATGCCCTGCCATGGATCATCACAATCTTCATAATGTGTTAAAGTACTATTATTAAGTATTAACTCCGAACCAGGCTCGATAATAATTTTGGCATCAGGACCAAATTCAAGCTTTGAATTTGTAACTGTAACACTTGTATTTCCAGAAATTTGTATACCATATTCATATGAACGTGAGTCTATATCAGTCCAATACTCTGATTCAAATACAGCTATTGGCTCAATTTCATCAGGTACATCAAAAGGTTTTTTGTTAATAGAAAACTCTATTTCAATATTATTATCATAATCATCAGTTACAGTGCATAAATAATTGCCAATAGGTAAGTTTGTGAAAGTATAACTATTACCACTAATTGTTACAGTGACTTGAGTATTATCAGGTTTGGTAAGTACCAACGTATATGGTGCCCATCCTCCATCAATTGTAATTGTAGCTGTGCCATCTGAATCTCCAGGACATATTGGTGTTGTTTCAACATTATAGGTCATATAATTATGTACACGTTGGTTTTCGGGGAGGATGTAGTATCTTACTTCCGTTGTACCATTAATATAGAATTTTTCATATGTTGAGACCTCCCTATCTGTTGGAAAGTTATAATTATAATTAAGATCAAATGTCCCGCAATTGGGCCCTGATTGCAATATCCTCCCCAATTTTGTACCATCGTTCGATACACCGTAAATATGTCCATCAGGTGCTGTTTGAAGGAAAGTATGGCCATAATCATAATCCGGTCCTTGTGAGTAAACATCAATTATATTACTAGAGTTTTGATAGGTATCATAGTTAATTTTTACAATACCACGGTTTGTTGTTGAAACATATAAGATGTTACTTTCACAATTAGAGAACTCAATACCTCCAATTCGTAGATCAGGAATACCGGCCGATATTTCATCAAGGTCGATAATCTTATGTGTTATATTGCCACCGTTATAAGGAATTGTAACTACAACTATCTCATCGAGTTCCTCCCAATTATTTCCATAATCATAAACGCCATGACACCATGCTAATACTGTATTACCATTGATGTCTATGTCACATTCCATGTTGTACGCATCAAAGTCTTCGTTAATCAAATTGGTATTTGTCACATTAATTATATAATCAAAATTGTTACTGCTAATACCACTTGAGGATATTTCCCATTTTCTTACACCTGCATATTCTACAGGTGCGGTATTTTCACCTTCGGGAGCGGCAACAAATAAGCTTCTAACTCCATTAGCTTCTTCTGTTATTGCAAATCCAATAAAACTACTTTGGATACCAGTAATTAGTGTTGTTGTGCTCATTCCTTTCCATTCTCCATTATCAAATTGAATATGGCAACAATAAAGACTGTGACTTAAATTGAATTCTGTTGTATAAAACAGATAATATTCATCATCGCAACCAGGTTTTTTTATTAATTGACTTTCCACTGCTAAACCAGTACTGGTATAGCTGTTATTCGATACCCCTGTTCCCTGGCAGATAAAATTATCAATTACATGAAAATCAATATTATAATTATTGTAACTGTAAGCTCCGGCTGATATAGTTCTGGGGTCTGATATATTGGGCGCATATGCCTGAAGGTCTGAATCAATTGGATCGGAGTTATCATAAAAGGTCAAAAGGGTTGGAACATTGTGTTGAGATGGGCTTTGCATTTTGGCAATTACCCAACGACCAAGCACCTCTTGACTTTTTGATGTCTTATACGAAATTGATATTATTAATATTATAAGTAAAGTAATTAATGAATTTTTTTTCATGATTTTTTATTAAGATTTAACTTGATTAATTATTATTTTGGATTTGGTCTAGCTTAATAATAAACTAAGGTGGATGAGAATCTAGTACTAATGATTGTTTAACATTTGTATTTTGTGTGGCTAATAACTTAAATAACATATAGCAGGTAGTTTTTTTTTATAAAAATGGTTTTCTCGGATAACTATTATTATATTTGGATTAGTGGGTTCTACTATATAGTGTAAGAAAAAAGTAATTTTATACCTTTATTTACATAAAAAAGAAAGATAATCGCTAATTTAGAATCTATCTACACTAAATATTTAACTGCTTAAGGAATATTTGCCTTGATCTACAATATCATTAGTATGCACCTATTTGTAGATTATTAATATATACCTACATTACTGCTATGTTTAATTTCCATTTCAGAAGTTAGTTTTATTTTAAGCACTATTGGGTCAAAATACATCATATATACTATATCGCTCCGTTCAAATATCGTATAGTTTGTAAAGGATAACAACCCTTCTATCATGTACCTTCACTATTCCTTAATGGAATATTAAGACAATACAATATCAAGGATTACAACTTTAGTTAAATTCGTGAGAGATACAGAACCTATAATGTTTTGTCACACAGGTGAATCTGGAAATCTATTTAGTCATTTGGCTATGAATGTTCATACAATGTTTCCAATTAATGATAAGAACTGGATAAAAAACCAAAGCCCTGCCTTTGGGGATCAGCAGGGCTTATTGGTACTAAAATAACCCAAAAACATTATTGATATCGTATTCAACAAAAATACTTGTATTGATGCTGCTTGTCAATAGTGATAAACAGGGGTTTTTATCCTACAATAAATAGTAGTTTTTTTTTCTCATATAGAGTTGTTGTGCATCATCTGTGATTATATTGCTCTTAAATGACTGCATTTTAATCTAAGTGTAGAATGCCTAAAAATGGAATCCATGATGCCTGTTAAACACTTTCTCTTAAAATTCGTACAATTATACCATTCTTATCGGAGCAAAGGATATTGAGCTATATGGTTTTTATATTAAGAATTAATTTGTAGTTTTGAGTACCAAATTAATTTTATGCCCAAACTTTTACAATGAATCTCAAGTCAGAAGTGCACATATACACCATTATGGGGTTTCTATGTGTGTATAAAGTGCATATATATTATAGTTAGGCACAAGTTTAAGAGAAGACAAAGCAATGAATAAAACTTTAGCTTTTATAATTTTAGGATTAAGTGTCGTAATTAGCTCATGTTGTTTGACAATTAAAGAAAAACATCTTGGAAACAATCTTTATTTGTCCGAATATGACAACGCTGACAGAATAATAGTTTACTCAAAAGAAAAATGTAGTGGTGGAGGAATTGTAATTGTTCCTATGACAGTAACTGAGTACGCTTATGATACAAAGTGGATAATTGCAAAAAAAGGAAAGGGTACAGAATGTCAATATTGGATAATTAAAAAATCTACTGAAAAAGAGCCAACAGTTGAAGAAATAAAATCTAATACGCTTGGACAATTAAACCTTGAGGAATTTAAGAAAGAACTTTTTGAAAACAATATTGATTTAACTCTTAAAAAGATAAAATAAAAGAGATTAATAAATGGAAGAACAACTACCTACCCCTGCATTAGAACTAATAGTTTTGAATCTATATTTAGGTTCAATTACAATGCTATTTGGAATTGTGGTAGTTGCATTGATAGTATTTCGGAATGGTAAATTTAACTGGACAAAATTCCTTTCAATTTCCATTTTAATGGTAATATTAAGTAGTTTTTTGTCAATCTGGATTTGGGGATTATGGAATTTGAATGTTGACATTATGTTTGGTCCAATTCATATTCCGACTTTAATATCAATGGCATTTATTGGATTTATTTTAATAAAAATATTCGGACTGAAAATAATGAAGAAAAAAACCAGTGCCTAACAAAATGTAAATGCAATGCGGGTTTCAGCGGGTAATTCAACCGCAGTTCTTCGTTGCAACACCGCCAATTCGTCTTTGACGATTGACGGAAAATTTGAAATTATGAATAAACGAATTGGCTCCGTGCGGTTTTGAAAGTTCATCACTTTTAATCCCGCACTCCACTTACATAAACCGTTATGCAAAAGTGTAAAAACCAAAGAATATGGAAGAAACATTAAAAATAATTGAGGCAATTGGTCAACAATGGCCTTTTCTTATTGTACTCTTTGTTATTACTATTATAATAATCAAGTGGAATGTAATTGGAACCTATATTTCGAATGTATCCGATATTAAATTGAAAAAAGGAGAAAACGAAGTTTCAATTAGCAGAAAGATAAAAGATTCAACAGAAGAAGATATATCCAGCGATACCAAAACTCAGAATCCTGATTCTAATCCAAATTTGAAAAGAATATCTAAATCAGAAGCATCTCAAATATTATTTAATAAGCTTGGCGACCCACATGTAAAGAATATCAAAATCATAACCTATACAAATGAAGTTGAAGCTGGTCAAATAAATCACTATAAAGTTTCTGGTCAGAAAACTATTGAAGTTTTCAAAAGATCATTGATTGCTGACCTTTATGAACAGCAAAGAACAAATATTGAAAGAGCAAGGAAACACACAACATTTAAACCATGGAAAAAGAACCAGTTATTATCAGAATCAACTTCTCAATTAGAAAATGAGTTTAAATCAAATACGGATGTTAACATTAAGCATTATTTCTATGATCATCCCCCAATAAAACGAGCGTACATTTTCGATAATAATAAGGCTATTTATAGTTATTATCAATGCCTAGATGTAAAAGATGGAAGTATGTATAAAGGAATGGGTGATTTAGATAGGTTATGGGTGACATCTAAAACGGATATCGGGAAATATCTCATTAATGAACTTCTTAATGAAATAAAGCTACTAAAAACACATTCAAGAAATCTTGAATATGAAACTTGGTTAATAGAAAACGGTTTTAATGCAATTTATTCTAGTTTGGAAACTCCAGTCATGAATCTAAAAGGTGTATTCCTTGATATGGATGGAGTACTGTACGATTCAATGTGGCAATACAAAATAGCATGGCGTGAAGCATTTAAAATAAAAAACATTGAAATCTCTGACCATGATGTATACATGCAAGAAGGCAGATCAAGTTCTGAGACAATAAAGTTTCTTTACAATAAATACAACCAAAAAATACCGACTGAAAATGATATTTCTGAAATCAGAGACAAGCGAAATGAAATCCTTTCTACTTATGGTAAGCCAAAACCTCAAGAAGGAATATATGAACTACTAAAAATATTGAAAGAATTCAATTTAAAGTTGTTTGTTGTTACTGGCTCTTCAAAATCAAGTATTAAAGAAGAAATAGTCGAAGATTTTAACGGGTTTATTGAAAAGGAAAATATAATATCGGGACTGGATGTAAAAATTGGTAAACCAAGTCCGGAACCATATTTATTAGCTCTTCATATGGCAAGAATGAAACCTACAGAGGTAGTAGTAATTGAAAATGCTCCATTGGGTATTGAATCAGCTAAAAGCTCTGGAATTTACACCATAGCAGTAAATACTGGAGTATTAGAAGATAAAGACCTTGAAAACTCAGGGGCAGATAATATTTTCAAAAATTGTTTTGACCTTGCAGAAAAGTGGAATGAAATTAACAAACATTTGAATACATAACACCTTTGCATAACACGCAATAAAAAACATAGGGCAGAAAGTACTAAAATTGAAAATTAACTTAATAAAAGAATATAGCTAGTAACAGGAAAATAAGTGCATCAAAATGCCCTACGTTTCTTATTGCAAACCGTTAGCAATCATATGAATGACACCGTTATACTAAATATGAAATTAAAAATTATTGAGTTATGAGAACTATTAAGTTATTACAATTTATCTTTTTTCTTATTATTAATCTCTCATTATCTGCACAAAATAGTAAGAATGTAATACATATTTCTACAGGAGTAGAATCTATATTCCAACTTTCAATAATCTATAATACTAGCGCTAAAGAAATTGAAAAGTTAAACAGTGAAACACTTTTCTTTTATAACATCAGCAGTTCTGACGAAATTATCCCAAAAGGTTGTAGGATAAAGCTTCCAGAAAATAATCTAAAAAGTGAAAAGATTATTCAGTATAGTGACATCATATTAAGAGCTAAGTTGTCACAATTGGGTGCAACCCATGAAGAAATGATTCCCTCTGGGTATTCTCTAGCAGAGAATAAGGGTATTATTAATCTCGGTTCTATTAAGGTTCGTGAAATGAGTGATACAGAAAAGAAAGAAGTAAGTTTATATGTCCCATTTGGGTTTGTAATAACTGAATCGAATTTACCATCAATCAAACAGAGTGATTATCTGATTAAAATAAATCAAAAAGACTTAAAAGATAAATGGACACTAAACCAGGTTGTTAGAAATTCAAGAGAGTTAGGTACCGTTGAAGTAGAAATTGTGCATTTAACAATGAAAGGATTTATTAAGAAAGAAAATTACAAATCTTTATTAAGTTTTTCTACTCCAATAGAAGCTTATTGGAATAAACGAACTGAAATCCCTTTAGAAAAAGACATATTGAATGTATATAAACTTGGTAACCGAATATTCTTGTTTAGTGGAATTATGGAACGTTACCACCCAACTCGTGGATACGATGGTAAGTATTCAAAAGTCAGTATTAATGAGATAATCAAAAATTCAAAGACTAATAAATACGAGCTTAAAAGCATAGTTAATAGCATAACATTGTATCGTGCAAGAACAGTTTATTTATATCAGCTATCTAATGAATTAATAGCTTTAGTTTTTGGTAAAAGAATTAATGAACATATATTATTATTGAATTTAAACTCCTTAAAAAAGACTTGGTTAAATATGAATTTTGATATATATGAAGGCTTTGTACTTGGTACGGTTAAAGGATATCCTAGTGATAATGAATATGGTACTTTATTATTACAAGAAACAAAAACAAAAAAACTGTTTAACCCCACAGGGCAATTGGTAGGGAACCCTCCATATGATTGGTCTTCATACAGTTCCTCTAGTCTCAGCATATCTGTTAATGATGACCCAAAACGCTTTAACAATAAGGGTATTAAGTTTGTATCACCCATAACAGAGAAAAAGTTTTATTTAGCCTCATTCTACAAGTCGGGATTAAGGATAGCATTACTTGAAGAAAAGCTTGATTTGCACCTAAAAAACTGGAGTAAAGCAGATAGTTACATAGATTCATTTAGTAATAGCGTTCCGGTTATAAACTCAAAAGGAACTTATTTTTTTGATTTGGATGGCAATGGCCAAGTAGAGTGGTTAATTAGTGATAGAAATAAGTTATATATCGTACCAACCAATATCTCCATTAGATAAAAACATTATCTGCTATGAATTTTTCTTTAAAATCATTTGTATTATGTATGTTGACTCATTTATTATGTATTAGTTTACAAGCTCAAACTTCTTCAGAATATTCTAGAATTGCTAGAAGTGAGATGGTAAAGGGAGAGTATAATTCAGCATTAAAAATTCTTGTAAAAGGAATAAAATTATTTCCACAAGATGCTAATTTAAATTACCAAGCTGGTGCGACATGTTGGCATTTAAAACAATACTCAAATGCTCAAAATTATTTTAATAAAGCTTATGAATTAGATTCAACTTATAAAGATAGAATTTTAAGGATCAATAAAAACTTCCAATTAACGAAGAACTCAAATAATGAAAATGAATATCGTAAGTTAATAAGAGGAAAGATTTTATCATTTAATGAAACAATTAACGAAATAAACAAATTTGTAAGTGCTAATCCTGACTGGCATCAAAACAATAAATTGTTGCAGATAAAAAAGATACTTAGTAGGTTAAATACAAATATAGTGGGTATCCCATTGAATCAAAGATTGAGTTTTGCAAATAATTTAATTACGAATAGTTCTACTAATGAATTCGCATCAAAAACATCTCGCTTTGAAATAAATTTTTTAAAGAAAAGAATTAAAAGTTTAGAACCATCTCAAGCGTTTAAATTTGCAGATAGATGGTATAAGATAATTGAGAACAACCCATATTCAAAAGAAGTATTACAGATGAGGACAAACCTCATGCCTAAACTATACTCTTTGTATACAAAAATTGGATATGGGTTTAAGAATTTTGATGTCCCCACAACTACAGAAAAAAAATACAGAGTAGTAGACCCCTTATTTGAGAAAGCCTATATTGAAGAAACTTCTGTAACACATGCGGGTTATTCCTATGATAAAATAGATGAATACTACGCAAAAGGAACAATAGTAAATAATTCAAACTTAAATCTCAATGTAAAAATTAAAGTTGTGCGTAAAGACAACCTTTCTGAGGGTCCAGGAATTTGGAGAGCCTTAAGTGATGGAATTAACCTCGCTGGAGGAAGTTATACAAGTTATAAGTCAAAAATTGTATCCTTGAAACCAGGTGAGTCAAAAACAATATCCTTACAGGGTAGTGCTTCTCATCGGATAGATTTAGAAGTAATAGAAATTACAGTGATAAATTAATATTAAATTGTATAATGGAGTAAAATAACGATTGCTAACAATATGTATAATCAATAGCAACCCTAAACGAGTTGCAACTGCTCATACACTTTACGTCAGTCTGCGCAAAAACTCAACGAATTATTATTTGTGAATTAAATCCCAAAAAGCACCTAAAAACACTAGGCTATCACACTGATATTACGTATCTTTACATAGTATCTCTGATAAGACCAAATTATGAATTTCATACAAGAATATTATCAGAAAAAATACATAGAAATAAATAACTAAAAATATGTTCTACGAATTAGGCAATGAGGCATTTGACCAAGGAAACTTTGAAAAAGCTATTAAATATTATAACGACACACTCGAATCTGGAAATAATTCAGACAAAGTGATGTATAACTTATCAATTTGCTATTTTGAAATTGGTGATTATAACTCTTCAATTGAATTGGCAAATAAGATAATTTCTTCAGATGATAAAATAATGAGTAATTTATCATTATTTAATCGTGGAAATTGCTTTCACGAATTGAAAGAATACAAAAAAGCGGAAAAAGATTTCTCCAAGATAATAAGTCTATTTCCTTTTAATTCCGATGCCTATTATAACAGGGCGAATGCTAGAGAGAAACTTAATAATTCCATATGAGCGAAACAAGATCGTAGAATAGTTGAAATTATCGAAAAACGAAATGACCAAAATATTTATAAGACTACATTGGCCTCTGAAATAGATAATTATTCACTTGATAAGTTTAACCAAGACAAAAGAAATCTATTATTGGAAATTAAGAATAACCCCCACAGTTATTCTTTATTCTTTGAACTAGGTAACACTTATGTTAAAATTCGTGAATTTGAAAAGGCAATTAGTAACTTTCAAAAGGCAATTGATTTATATAAAGGTGAATTTTATGAAGAGGCTAATCAAAACCTAATTGCTGCATATTTAGATAGTTCAAATTATAAAATGGCAATTACAATTGCAACTAATTATTTAATTCATAACCCAACAGTTCAAATAGTTAAGGAAATGAAAGAATTGGCAGAAGAAATGTCATTAAACAACCTTATATAATAAACTCGTAAAATATGGATACAAAATTAATTTTTAGAGACTTAGCATCAGATTTACAGGAAATACACGAAAAAGCTAATGAACGATTATTGAAGGAGGAGCAAGTTAGATCTAGTATTTATTGTTCACTCAAGAATCAGGGGTACTCGGTTGCAGCTGAAAGAAATTATAATAAGAAAACTGAAATTGAATCAGATTTAGTATTTTGGAATAATAATGAACCAGAATCTTGGATTGAGATTAAGACTTCTTGGTTCTCTCAAAACAAGAATGATAGAAGAAGATTAGATAAGTTTGATAAAAACACATGGAATAATAAACCAAAAGAACAATTTCTAAACTGGATTAAAGATCTTGATAAACTAAATACAAGGTTTGAAAATAAAGAGAACCTTTATTTCATTCTGGTAGAGCAATATGATACTACTCCTCTATTCGACCTAATAATTAAAAAATATAAATACGATGGTATTAATAGGCTTACTGCCTTAGAACAAGATCATCACATATTTGATCTTAAATGGAATAAAGCACCTCTAGATAAATGTATAATTCGGATATTTACTGTCAATAAAAATAGCCACTAACTACAAGGTAATGCATGCCCCACTTAAAATAACCAATAAAAAAGCCTTGAGACTTCTCAGATTAGACTGAGAGACTGCTTCTACACAAATGCAATACATAATACCATATTAGCGGAGCAAACCGTGTAGGAGACTCTAATTATTTTCTCATTGTTTATTCTGAAATATAATTAATTCAACCAGAATCAATATATTGTTCTTTTAATTTTGATTATCATATAATCATGAATAAACGAGAGGCAGACACAATATTACTAGCATGTAAAAAACATAGAATATCTCTATCCATGCGCAAAGAGGGTGATGTGCATCTAGTGACTTTTAATAACAGAATTGAAATAAAGAGTTTCGAAGGCGCAAAACATATTGTCAATGGTTTGGTAATAGAGGGCAGACATCGAGCCAATGAAAAAGAGATTGTCAACTCTAAGCAAAAATTTCCAAAGATTAATCTATCAAATCATTCAAAGAGAAAAACCAGACCTGATAATGGTGTAACATTTGCTGATAGACATAGAAAATAAAATAGTGATATCTTAATTATTCTTAGAAAAGATAATACGCACATAAATAATTTCTACTTCAACAAACCTTTGCTAAAAACTAAATCAAAGGTTCTTAGCAATAACTCTGGAATATTTGTTTTGCTTACGACAGCATCATAATCGAATCCGTTTCCTGTAAGTATTTCGGTTGCATAGATATTTTTTCTATCTAGTAACCTTTTTGTCAATTTCAACGTAAATGAAAATTCTTCACTATATCCTTCAGCCAAAATATTAACATTAACTTCATCTTCATTTAAACAATATAATGGTAATAGTATATATTCAAGAATATAGTCATTAATAGCGTCTGGTGGCATGACCATTTCATGGTACAATGCAAATTTCTTTAAAACAACATGTACTTCCTTATAATCACCAAAAATACTTTTCAAAACATTAAAAAGACAAATACCATAAAATTGTGTGTTGAAATATCTTTTATTAGGTATATCTATAGAGTAATTCTCCAATATTATTTTATTTTCAAGTAATTTGACAACATTTCTTACATTAATAATATCATTGATTACGAAGTGTTTGAGTAACCACTGAATTGTATCATTAACAATTGTAGATGAATTATTTGACCATAACAGTTCATTAAGATGTTTATTTCCTTTTGTTGAAGTCAATAGTTTCTCAACTTCTGTACTTAATTCTGACATCATATTATAGTTAAATACATCAACTGAATAAAACTTATCAATATACCCGTTAAAGTCAGTACTACTTCCGTATTTATGATAAAAAACACTTCTCAAATTATCAATATCACATACAACTATTACTTTGTCAAAACCATATTTGTTTGTATGACTATCTATATCTTGATGTGCTGCAAATACATTTAGCAACCTGAAAATATGTTCTGGATCAATCCTGTCGAAATCATCAATAATAAGAACTGTTTGCTTTTTCTTATCACCTCCGGCACTTTCTACAGAAAATCTATCAACTAAGTCACATATTAATCTTGTATAGAAGTTCTCTTCATAAATACTTCCCTTCTTGTTTGTAAACTCTTCAAGGTATTCAACTATAAAATCATATTCTCCTCTCTTTTTTTCTTCAATATCATCAAATAATTTTTTACTAAAATCAATTAAACGTTCAGTTGATTCTTTAACTGAATCTCCTATAACCGGAATCATACTTAAAAATGGTGTTAAAATCTTTAGAATATCACCTTTATTATTTAATGTCATGTCTCTTGCAATAGCTAAAAATGATTCTGAACTTTTTTCGAGATCAATCTTTTTAGTTAGTAATTCGAATAAAATGTCATACTTGATAAGTTCAAAAATATCTTCATTAGAAGCTACTGAGTAATTTATTGGATATAGGTGGATGGAGTTGTATTCAGTATTCTTTTCAAAAATGTTTTTAAGGAACGTAGTTTTACCATTTCCAAATCTAGAAGAAAAGATCAATCGCTGATTTTGTTCAAGGCTAAGATGCTCTATAAATAGTCGTTTCTGATTTTCAGTTTTAATATAATAAGGTTCAGGCATAATAATATGGATTATAATTACAAAGGTCGTAATTTAAAGAAGTACTGGATTAAATAATATAAATACAAATTCACAAAACATTCTAGCTTCAAATTTAGGATAATAATACGTACTTTTGCTATGAATCAATATAATACTATGATATAGACGACTATTAATTACATAAAATAAAGCGTTAGCTTTTTCTTGGGATCAAAAATCGCCAATTTAATAACTGTTACAAGGAATAAGTATGACGCTCACGTTCTGCGTGAGCTATTCTTATTTGTAACAGTGGGTGTTTGGCGATACCTCGATCTCGGATTTGTGATAGTCTCACGCTTTTTTTTGTACACATGAATAAATATGTAAATACCATATATTGAAGAACTCTTTACCGTTATTATGCTTTATCCTTAAAATCTATCAAATAATGAATCATTATCAGAAAATATTTCAACCCATTGTCCTAGTAGTTATATTATCACTTACTTTCTTTTCAAGTAGTTCCACAAATAGCATAAGTAGTCAAAAAGAAAACAATTGGTCACAATATAAAATAAAAGGGAAGGTTAGGACGATAGAAACAAATATATATAAAGCTGTAGAACGTTTTGGTAATATTGAAAAAGGAGATCGATGTTTAAATATGCTCAAATATAAGTATGATGGCAATAAATACATTGTATTCAACCGACAAGGTCAGGAATTAGAGAATTACGAATACATCACCTCAGATGGTAGACTTAGTAGTATAGATAGATACATATACGACTATGAAAATAAGATGATAGAAAGAACCCATCATGATTCAGATAGTAGCCAAATTACGAAATTCACTTATAAATATGATGATAGAGGCAATATGATAGAAGAAAATGGCTATACCTCATATGGCAGGCAACACGTGAAGCATACATATAAATATGATGGAAACGGTAATAAGATAGAATATAATGATTATCGCACTGATGGTAGACTTTATAAGAGAAAAGTTTATAAATATGATAATCAAAGTAATAAGATAGAATTTGTTGATTATGACTCAGATGGTAACGTTTGTCGAAAAGATATTTATAAATATGACGATAGAGGTCACAAGAAAGAAAAAAAATGTTACGACTCTGATGGTAAAGTTTTTTTTAATTCATTTTATAAATGTGACGATTATGGTAACATAATAGAAGATGTATTCTACTTATTTGGTGAACTGAATTATATAATTACTTATAAATATGACAAAAATGCCAATATAATAGAAGAAACAAGATATAATGCAGATGGTAGCCTTAAAGAGAAAAGTACTTATATATACAAGTTTGATAATAAAGAGAATTGGGTGAAAAAAATAATTATATTTAATAATGGTATTCCTGCAATTGTAATCGAAAGAGAGATTGAATACTTCGAATAAATACGATCAACATTCATTTCTATTGCATATTATACGTAAGAGCCCCTTTATAACAATATTCTATTTACACTTACATAATTACTGTACAATGCTATCTAAACATTGACAGAGCCTACAATTGAGACTCCCATGTAATAGTGCATCTTTATATATTAATGACATGTAATTGGTTAAATGAGTCAAATAATGCACCTTAATCAAAAACAAAACACAAATTGACCAAAACACCCTTTCAATTCCTATATCAAAACAAAAATATCATCGAGAAAGACAAAACAAAAACAGTAACCCCAAACGAGGACATAGATGTAAATAACAAAATAGATAATATATACTATACAGGGTAATAATAATTGATAGGGGGTAGTTATAATTGTAATTAAGATTTCCCTTTCAAAAGTGAATTATCAATTTGTATAGTGTTACAATTCATATTGCCTTATTACTACTCCTTGATTAACTTCACATAAATCCCATATAACCACTCATATCCTCTGCTGAGAACACTTTCATCGCTCAGACATACAATTCATTGATTAAAGGCGGAGCAACTTTCAGATATTATGCTTACATTTGATGACTAGCTATAACTCAGATACTACATCAAAACTATTGCATACAACTCAAAAGGTGCACAATATCAGCCATATTTGATAAAGAGTACATTAAGGAAAGATAATAATGAAATAAACACATTATTGCATATACGCTATTGTTGTACCTCATTTAAGAAAAATGGAGAGAATAGAAATCTACACAAGTAAGAAGAAATCAATTTTGATTTTGACAGGCTCAATAATTTTTGTTCTTGTTGGTGTTTTATTTGTAGCAAATCCTGAAAGATTTTTAACATTGAGAATGCAGAATCCTCATATTATTAGAATTGCTGGGATTGCATCTATACTTTTTTTTGGACTTGGAATATTAGGAGGACTTAAGAGAGTGTTGAAATCTGAAATTGCACTAATAATTGACAAAAAAGGACTTAATGTAAACCCAAAAAAATCCCTGACCCAATTTATAGAATGGAACAGTATTCTAGGATTCGAAGAAATTAAAATTCAGAGTCAAAGAATACTGATAATCATCGTGAAGAATCCAGAAAAATGGATTGAAGAAGAAACAAATACATTTCGAAAAAAATTAATGAGATTTAATCTGAGTAATTATGATTCACCATTCAATATTGCAACAACCGGTATTGATATTAGTCATACTGAATTGAACAATAAATTAAATCGGTATTTTGAAAAATATAAAAACGAGGTACAACAACAAATATAATTCATGCCGCGCTTTCATTTTCATAGAAAATGATTTGTAAATTTGAAAAAACGTGATACATAGAAACTTATTGAACATAATGCGGCACGCATCATATTCAAAACGTTGTACCCATGCAAGAAACGAGAAACAAAGTACAGAAATTGAAAGAGAAAAAAATATGATAAAGCCCACGCTCAAATTGCACATTTGGTTTTTTGCTGACACACAAAAAACCAAAAGAGCAATTTCATACCAACGCTATAAATTAAGATAGAATGAGTGACAAATTTGAAGAGTTCCAACTAGAAGAATACAAAAACATCTCGAATGCACATTTTGAGACTAATAAACAAATAGGCATCTTTTTTAGGTATTTTTTGTTAATCGCTTCTGCACCTGCATTAATATTTATATGGTTTGGTAAAGACATAAATTTATTGAGTACTTTAATAAATGGAAATGAAGATGTTTTGTTGAGAAATTTATTTATTGGATTCTTTTTATTGTTAATTTCAATAATTGGGCTAATGTCTTCTTTTTACCTGATTAGTCTAAGATTAGATAGTATTTTGTATGCAAGAACTGTTAATGGAGTTAGGAAGTTCTTTTATAACAAAGAGAATATAAAATATGAAGACCAACATAGAGTTTTACCAAAACAAACTAACATTCCAAAATACTTTGATATACACACTTTTGGTATTTTAATTTTTACAGTTGCTATCATTAATTCAATATACTTCTCTCTCGGTACAAGAATTATTGCTGGTGTTGGTAATCTTTTCTTTCCTATGTTAATAAATGGAAAATTTATCTATTACAATTACAATTTCGGAGAAACTGTTGTCGCTTTTATTCTGTTTCTACTCTTGCATTTAGTTTATTATTCAATTATTTCAAAATATCGTAGGATGAGTTATATGAAGACTCGGATAATAGGAATAGACATTGATGGAGTATTAAATAAGCATAGGGATACATTTTGCAAGATACATCAGGAAAACTTAGAAAAAAACAATAATGGTGAGACACCCATAAATAAAAAAATACAACCAGAAGAAATTACAAAAATACCGGTAAGCAATATAGTCGAGAAAAATATTGATAAGAATGATGAGTTTGATGTTTTTAATAACCCAGAATATTGGAAGGAACAAAAACCAATCGAAGAAAATATTGGAAAAATAATAAAACAACTTAAAAATGGTTATGGATACAAAGTTCACGTTCATAGTTCAAGACCTTGGCCTCTGTATACGTATGGTAAACTACTAAAAAGGAAAAGTATTAACAAATTATGGGGGATTAAGGAATTTGAAATATTTAATAAACATTTTGTTTATAAAAGAAAAACAAGCCTAAAAAAGATTACAAAAAAATGGTTAAGAGAAAATGAAATACCTGTTTCTAAAAAATGGTTAGGAATTAAAAACAGATTATACATAGAGAAGTCGGGTGTCGACTCTTCTAAAAGAAGTTTCACAATTTGGGGTTTATTATTTGGCATTACAAAGGGTAATTTTAAAAACAGATTTTATTATACATCAAAAACACCATACAGATATTTTATTGAAGATGACATTGATAATGCGATTAAGCTATCTGCAACTTGTGAATATATTTTTCTAATTGACCAGCCTTACAATAAGGTTGAAAATGAAGATGATTTACCAAGCAATATTTTTAGGGTTAAGGATTGGAACGAAATCAATAATAAAATAAAACAAGTTGGATAAATATGAAAAGTATTTTAGACTACATAGCGGATGAAACTAGCGGAAAGAATTACAAATCATATAAATATTGTTTTGAAAATATTGAGGTTCCAAAACTTGAGTATGAAGACAAAAAGGATATTGTTGTTAAAAACATTGGTGAAACAGACAAAGGATTAAAGACTACAAAATCTCTAAGAAAAAAAGCAAAACAAGAACAAAACAATCCGCTATTTAAATTTTTTCTTGACGGTTCAAGACGTACCTATAAAGTTGATGATATTGCATACGGGAAAAAACTTTATCCTGTTGTAGCAGGTCAAATTGGTGTTGGTGTTTGTTACAGAAAAGATGCAGATACTTTTAAGGCAGTTACAATTCATAACCCCCTATTAATAAGTTTGCCTGGAATTGCAAATGCAGGTTCTTCAAATGATGACTTATTTTTTAATAATTTAATATCGAAATTAAATAAGCAGAGTGTTTTAAATAAGCATAATTTAAAGTTTGATAAAATTTTACCATACAATTATAATGCAATAAAAAACAATGAAAAATATGAAGATAGAGGTGTTGCAAAGATTCAAGATGAAATGATAAAACTTGAAAAACTAACAGTTGCAGAGTTAGTAAGACAAAAAAAGTTAAATAAAAATAATTACCTAATTAAAGATGGGTCATTGGAATATGAATGGGACAAAACAGATTTAAAAAATATTTCATCAATAAAATCAAATTATGCCAGTGTAATAGGAGTTTCAAAAGCATTTAACCCAGAATCATTATCCTCTTACAACAAGAACATTTCAAGGATTATTGCTGATCTACCTGAGTATCATCGAACACCCGCATTTATGTATGAAACTGAACGGATTCAAGATGTGAAATTTGCAGTTTGGTATTTGCGAATCAGAAAAACAGTAAGCCCTTTTGATGGAGTATTGAAAATTGAAAAAATATTGGTTTGGGACAAGGAAGAAGAGGACGGTTTAGAATCTGATGAAATTGATTTGATAAGTGCAAACATTATTAATGAAAGAAATCCAGTTAGTTATGGGCAAGATAACAGATGGGCAAAACATCTTTATCCAATCTTTTTAACGGAAAAATATATTAAGAGTAAATATTTAAGTGATTTTCACTTTATAAACTTATTTTAACTATGTCAAAAATAATAGGAAAAGTTGCAGCAACGGAAAAAGCACCAACCACAATTGATGTTTTTTATTTCTGGACAGAAAAAGAACGAATATTGAATCCGTTTGACGTTGTGAAAGTTCAGCACATTGAAAAGTCATTAACATATGGTGTAATTGAAGAAATATCGCACATCACAGATTCATCAAGTTATTTAAGCAACTTTATTTCAAGTGATTTTGGAGATGTAGGACTTACACCGAATATGAACAGAATAGGGATGAATTTTGTAAAAGCCAAGGTTGTTGGTAATAACGACAATATTTATACGCCTGTTCTTGACGGTAGCCAAGTAAGTTTAGCAGATGAAAGTGAAATATTACAAGCACTTGGTTTAGATAAAATAAAAAATCCTATGCCTTGTGGTTATATTGAAATGTATCGAGATGAAGACAAAAAGATACTGCCTGTCAATTTCAACTCTCAATTTTTAATCGGACCAGAAGGAGCACATTTAAATATCTCCGGTATCTCAGGACTTGCGGCAAAAACATCATATTCAATGTTTTTATTAAAAGCAATTCAAGAAAAGTATGGAAAGAATACAGAGGTTGATGATGACAATTCTGTTGCTTTTGTTGTTTTCAATGTTAAAGGGCGCGATTTATTAGCAATAGATGAACCAAATGCAGAGTTAAGCAAAGAAGATAAAAAAGTATATAAAGAGATGTTAAATCTAAATACCGAACCCTTTGAGAATGTAAAATACTTCTATCCATATTCTGAACATAGCCCATCAAAAACTTTCAGTTATGGTGAAAAAAATGACATTGAAGCCCAAATTGATAATAATAAGGCTTTTCGGTTTAAATATATTTATGATGAGGACAAATATAACTTAGAATTGTTATTTGCTAATGTTGAAGATTCAACAGGAACAATGGAATCAATTGTTAATTTCATTGTTAATGACCAAGGAAAATTCAGTGAAGTTGATAGTTGGTCTACATTGAAAAAAACAGTTGGAGAGTATAAACAATCAGGTCGAAAAGATGGAGATAAAGATATTTCAGTTAGTAGTTGGCGAAAATTTAGCCGAATAATTAGTAAATCTTTATCTCATTCCATTTTTCAAAAGGCAGTTGTTGAAAATAAAAATGAAACAAGATTGCAAGACGCCATTTCAAATATTAAGAAAAATGAAGTTCAAGTAGTTGATATTGCCAAACTTGACCAAGATACTCAGGCTTTTGTTTTTGGAGATGTAATACGAGCAATTTATGACCTTAAATTGGGACAGAGAGAAGACAGAGACGAAAAAGATATTCCTTCAAGAATAATAATTTTCATTGACGAACTAAACAAATATGCTTCAAAAGATGTTCCTAAAAATTCACCAATTTTAAGGCAAATCTTAGATATTTCCGAGAGAGGTCGTTCTCTTGGAATTGTATTATTTTCGGTTGAACAGTTTAAAAGTGCTATTCACGATAGGGTAAAAGGCAATTGTGCTACTCACGCTTATGGTAGAACAAATGCAATTGAAATTTCAAAGAGTGATTATAAATTTGTTCCACAAGTTTATAAGAATATGATGACAAGGCTAACACCGGGAGAATATATATTAGAACATCCAGTATTTCGTTCGCTTCTAAATGTAAAATTCCCAAAACCACTTTATAAACAATTTAATGGATAGGATGAGTAATAAGACTAAGATAGGAAAGGATGTAATCGAATCACTTACATTAGCAATGTATGATGACCCACGATTCATTTTCAGAGAATATATTCAAAATTCAGCAGACCAAATTGATATTGCATTTGATAACGGCATAATTTCTACAAAAGAAGATTGTAGAATTGAAATCACAATCAATAAAGCAGATAGGAATATTTCAGTTTTTGATAATGGAACAGGCGTTCAGTCAGAAAAAGTTTTATCAGTTCTAAAAAGTATTGCACAAGGGGTTAAGGATAGAACAAAGCATAAAGGTTTTAGAGGTATTGGTCGTTTAGGTGGTTTAGCATATTGCGACAGGTTAGTTTTTGAAACAAGTTATGAGGGCGAAAACACGAAATCAAGGCTTGTTTGGAACGCTAAACAGTTAAAAGAAATTATTAATGACAGGAGCAGAAAAGAAGATGCAGCTGATGTTATTGACTCTATTACAACATTAGAAACCTTAGATGCAAAAAAGGATGAGAGATACTTTAAAGTTATTTTAGAGAATGTATCTAATGATATTTTATTGGATAAAGAAGAAATATCAGATTATTTGTCAATGGTAGCACCAGTCCCTTATAAAAAGGGATTTCTTTTCGAAAAGAAAATTTACGAAAAAGCCAAGAGTTACGATTATATTATTGATGAATATGATTTGTATCTTAACAATAATCAGATATTTAAAGAATACACAACATCAATTTATGAAGGAGAAACGCACAATAAAAAAAGAGTTGATGAAATTTTTGATGTTGAATTTATTGAAGTAAAAGATAAATATGATAACCTAATTTGTTGGGGGTGGCATAGTATTTCAAGTTTCATAAAACAAATTCCATCAGTAAATATTGCTCGTGGTATAAGGTTACGGAAAGGGAATATTCAAATTGGTGATGAAAAACAATTAGTTAAGTTGTTTAAGGAGAACAGAGGCTCATTTTATTTCTTTGGTGAAATTTATGCGGTAAGTCCAGAATTAATTCCAAATGCAAGAAGAGATTATTTTACTGAAAATAAGATTTTTAAACTTTTTGAAAAGCAATTAAAACTTCAATTCGTAGAATTTCACGACTTATATCATTTTTCATCTCAAACAAGGAGTGAAAAAAAGAAAATTGAAAAACTGAATTCATTTAAAGAGGAGTATAAGAAAAAAAATGACAATGGTTTTACACGTCCTGAAGAAAGAGAAGAATATGATGAAAAATTGCAAAAAGTAACAGAAGATGCAAACAAGGCAATTGAAAAAATTGAGAAACTCAAACAAAAAGCATCTACGAGTCAAACAAAAAGTAAATTAGTTGAAAAACTCACAAGTGATTTAGAAACCAATACGACTGAAAATGATAATATTGATGTTAATGGGTTGAACAATAATAAAACCCCACTATTAACAGACAACCTTTCAAGTTTCAGCAAAAAGGATAGGAAGTTAACTGGTAAAATACTCTCAATAATCGACACTATATTACCAAAAGAAACCTCTGAAATGGTTAAACGAAAAATTATAGAAGAACTTAATAAATAGTTGGTAGATGAAGAAAAGGAATGTTCTTTTATTGGAGCCTAATTATAAAAACAAATATCCACCAATTGGGCTAATGAAACTTGCAACATATCATAGGATTCTTGGTGATAATGTTGTTTTCTACAAAGGTGATTTGAAAGATTTTATATTAAATCAAATAAGCATTGAGTTAATTGAAAAACTTAATGACGTTGATAGTGACGTAAATTGGATTGAACATAAAAAAACAATTATAGAATTTATAAAGAAAAGTAATCAAGTATTATTAAAATCATTAATTCAATTATCAGAATATGACTTGCTTGTATCAAACTGGCTAATTTCATATAAAGATTACTATCGCAAAAAGCAGTACTTAGAAAATCCGAAGTGGGATAGAATTTGTGTTACAACTCTCTTTACTTTTAATTGGAAAATTTCAATAGAAACTATTGAATTTGCAAAAAGAATCATAAAAGATAAAAGCCAAATATTTATCGGAGGAGTTTTAGCAACTGTTTTAGCAGATGATGTAGAAAAAGAAACAGGTATAAAAGCACACAAGGGTCTTTTAAATAATGCAGGGGATTTGGATAAGAATAAAATTATCATAGATGAATTGCCTCTTGATTATTCAATACTTGGTGAGATAAATTATACGTACCCAGAGAATAATGCTTATTATGGCTATATGACAAGAGGTTGCGTTCGTAAATGTTCATTTTGTGCTGTTTGGAAAATAGAACCTAAATTTAACCCTTACATTTCATTAAAAGAAAAAATTGAAAAAACCAAGAAAGATTTTGGTGATCAACGAAACTTACTTTTATTAGACAACAACGTCTTAGCATCAAAGAACTTTACGCAAATAATTGAGGAAATTAAGGAAAGTGGTTTCATTAAAGGTGCAAAGTTTATTGACCCTAATTTTTTAGACATTGCTGTGAATAATTTAAAAATGGGGAAAAATGATATTGCTTATTTAAAAATGTCTTTTGAACAAATTCAATATTTACTTAATAAGGTTAAAGGTGAAAAGCAACAAGAACTTTATGACTTATTAGATGAGTTTGGTTTGCTATCAATAGACACAGCAACAAAGTCAAACATCCTTAAAGTATATTCGCAAATAAAAGAACTTTATGAAAAATATCGAAATAAAGTTCCGAAATCAAGATACGTTGATTTTAATCAAGGGCTTGACGCAAGACTGTTAACTGAGAGGAAAATGCAGTTATTAAGCGAAATACCGATTAAACCTCTTCGAATAGCATTTGATAGTATGACTTATGAAAATACATATGTTAAAGCCATTAGATTAGCAGCGAAACATAAGATTCGGAATTTATCAAACTACTTGCTCTACAATGAAAAAGACGAACCAAAAGAATTATACCAACGCCTTGAAATAAATATACTTCTATCAGAGGAATTGGATATTAATATATATTCATTTCCTATGAAATACCACCCCATCAATGGTGAGAAACATCTAAACAGAAGTTATTTAGGAGAGAATTGGAACAGAAAATATATTAGAGCAATTCAAACAGTATTAAATGCGACGAAAGGAAAGATAGGAAGAGGCAAGTCATTCTTTTATAAAGCATTTGGCGAAAACTTAGAAGAATATGAAAGGATATTATTAATGCCTGAAACATATATACTATTTCGCTATTTCTTTGAAGATTCAGGTTATACAGAAAATTGGTGGAATGAATTTGAAAGTTTTGAAAGTTCTGAAAAAGAAAAGATTAAAACAATTATTAAAAATAACGATTTTAAAGAATTTAACAAAGTAGGATTAAAAAAACAGTCTATAGATTTTATTGAGAAACATTATTTGATTAGTAGAGAAGATATTAAAAACCCGAAATCGAAATATTATAAGGAAAAACAAGAATATGATTTGGCAAAAGCCAACGCTTGAACAAAAATTGCAAAAGAGCCTCCAATGCCAGCGCTAACAGAGAAAGATTGGTAAGCATTAAGAAAAAGGTCAGAAATGAATAAGGTCCAGCCGCTAACAAAATATAATGCATACAGTAAATTCTTTTTCACAGAAAAAGAATTAATGAAATTGAATATAAATAATCCAGTGAATATCATTGAATAAAGTGCGGCACACACCATATTCAAACCGTTTCATATACAAATGATCAATAGTGAAATCGATATATACATTAAGAGTATTTCAACAACAAGTTGGAATAGGCTTTTTGACTTAATCCCACGAATTCAATCAACCTCAAAATTTGGTAAATGGAAAGATGGTGAAAAGAACTCTAATGGTATTATTGAAACGCCAGCTCTGATATTAAACAACGTAGTTAAAGACTTTACTAGCATTATGTATGAGCTAGAATTGGTACTCGATTTTGACTGGGTTAATTGGGATAAAGGAGCTGAAATATTAAGAAGTGGAAATTTCGAAAAAGAAGATACCATCACACTTATCAAATTATTAACTAGTATTATCAGAAATGATAGATTCAATGAAGGACTCTTAGTCGATATGTTTGAAAATAACACCATTGAGAGAATACTTACTCAAGTAAAATCGAATACAATAAGGACTTAAAAAATAGCCATGACACACTATGATATATATAACAGAGAGGAAAGAGCGATCTGCTCTCATTTATTTAGGTTACTTCATGAATCACTTGATAAAAAGGGAAACAGTCCATTAGGCCAGTTTCTTAGTATTTTATCCGCTAAAGTAAAGGGAATCAGTCTTGACAATTTAAACTTTGATAATGTAGGAATATATAGTGAAGTATCGATTATTCGAGATGCTTACTTCTACCAGAAACCAAATGTCAAAACATACATGGATGAATTGACACGAATCGTAATGACTCAAGAAAATATTAAAGCCTGTAAGTTATATTCAGAGTTACCAGAAATATTGAGTGACACAAAATCAACTCATCCAAAACAGATAATACAGAAAGCAGACTCTCTTAATATTCCTTTATCTGAATCAGAAAGACAAGTCTTTGGAGCAATACAAAGCATGTTTAATGCAAAACCAGATTTAGTAATAACCATTAATAATAAACTTATTGTAATTGAAGCGAAATTTACTGAAGCTTTTAGTAAAGAGCAGATGAAAAGAACAAGAAACATTGCTGAAGTATGGTCATCTCTATTGTATCAAGATCTTGGTTTTAATGAACAGCCAGAAACCTATGTTCTGAAACTTGGAGCAAAGAAATATGATCCTCATATTAGTTGGGCAAATGTTCTGGACATTGCTAGAACTACTTACAGCATAGAAGACAGGACATTAATAGCATTAGAAAAAGGTGTCGATTTATTAAAACAATCCAAATTATCATGATTGCAATAAGTTCAATATTTTAATACATAAAATTGCAAAAGAGATAAATGTTCAAGCCGGTTAGAGATGTATCTTTTTAAGCAAATGTTTTAAATACCCAATAAATAAAAATTCATCTTCAGTTCAAGTGTTATCTGTTATTAAATAAAAATGCCATATGAGCCAATTCATCCTATCTTGTCAGTGTTTTATTTATTAAATAGTAATATGTGTTTATTATAACCGGAGCAAAAGTAACAGAGCTTCATATGGGCTTAATTCTCATTTTGACACCTCGAACATAGTATCAAACTGCAACACTAATCCATGAAGTTAATTATACAAGCAGTATTTACCTTTATCTGTTAAGATATTGTCAATGGTGTCTTGATTTTGTCTGAGTGTTTCTCCTTAGTCAATTAATCGTTATTTCAATAAAAACTTAGATGTTATCCTCATATTACAAGTTACAAGGACTAAATACCATTTACAAAACTGAGTTATTACAAATCGCGTGAGAGCGACGTGAGAGGTGCATATGAGAGTTTTTATTGTTAAACAATACTATTATATGAAATAGGTGGAGCAAAGCTATAATTCAACTAAAATAATCAATCATCTGGTTTCTGTATTTATTCCAATCCGGATTATCTAAGTTATATCTCCAATGTCGAAAGAATGGAAATACTTTTCTACCTGAAATTAACTCACTGCTTATGATAGGAAGTAAACTGGGGTTTGAATAGTATTCACTTGGTTATAGCAACTTCTCATTATTAAGTAGTCTTTTCATTATTGTCTCGCTAGTCACTAATAAGGGAATATTAGTGTCAAACTTCTCTTCTAATTCATATTTCAGATATCTATACCAGATTGCTGAAGCTCTCCACCAATTATTATTTTGAGCATATGTCGATTTTTGTGAAATTAAAATGGAGCAGGTTAGAATGGAGAAGAATACTCATTATTCAAACTTCCATTTATATTGAGTCCTATCTTAAATAATTCAATGGAGCATTATTATACTTGGACATTGACAAAGTGTTTATTACCAATGAAAGATTACTTGTATTCACATTAAGAGATTGTGTATCTAATACCTAATTCTAAAGTAGTTATTATTAGTGAAGGGTTAAAATCATTGACCGAGGATAAATATTACCACAATAAAGAATTACAAGAATACTTGATATAATTATTCATTTTAAAGAATAACTAAAAAAGCCTTTTATATACGGTTCAAGTTTTTTCCATCCCCCCATTTTAGGTTTTTTTTCTCATATTTCGCTTAGTCTTAACTACCATATTTGTGGTTATTTTGTCTGGCTGTTGTATGCAGAGTACGCCGTTAACCACTCTTAACTTATTAAAGTTTTCAATATCAGAGTACATCTTATAATTGTAAAAGTAGCGAGGACTAATGTTTTCTAGTTTTTCATAGTCCTTCTTATAATTAATATAGCCTGCTTCCTCAGCAATTCTCTTATAGTTTGACACACTGGATTTTGATATATTCAATATTGCACTCAAATAAGAAAGCGGTAGATTATATGAAACAGGCTTTCGGCGAGATCTCTTAACAGGACTCCTTTTTTCAATCCCGGATTCTCTATCCAAAAACCATTTACGTTTCATACAATAAGTTATCACAGCTCCATAAATAAATGCTCGAAAATGCTCTAGATCATAAGCAGGTGTGAATTGCACTCCTTTACGAGACATAAAGCACTTATTTATCTTGAGTTTGTTATACCCTTTAATAGCACAATACTTTTTACAAAAAGTAACCCACTTGTGACTGACAAGCCATTTAAAATTTGATTCGAATGTTTTTATTTGTTTATATCCAGCTACTTTACATATTAAATTGATTGTTTCCCTATCACATATAAACCTATAATTAAACAATGTTTTAAGAACAATAAACAACTTAACCTGATTAACTTTCTTCCATCTTATTGCATATCCCAGCAGATCAATAGGTATATTAAGAAAATCATTCTTATTTCTAAGTGGATTAATAGTATCGATATGTCTGAGAGCTTCAATCATTAAATATTATTCACATCTTACATTATAAAATAGAATTTCTATTACTTTTTCTTAAATGATATTCCCTTTTTAGAAAAGTATCAGGATTTTTATAAAGTCTATCAGGAATAATTCGTTTCTTTCTTCTAGACCTAATTTCCATAGTTTTACGAATTTCATTAACTAATGCTCGTGCTGAATGTTTCTTAAAGTCATACTTATTAATCTCTTTAGAGCTTTGATCAATTAACTCCTTTGCCTTATCAATTTTATTATCAACTTTATGTAGAAATTGAGTGAGATAATAGATATGGAACGGGTTTGTTACATAAAGCCTTAAATCTTCAGGAACATCATTGTTCTCTAGTTCAAGATTGAAATAAAAGAATAATTCTTCAATATCATCATCAATATTTTCTAAATCTATATCTTGAAGAATATCGTCCTCTAAAAATGCACCTGTCAGCCCATATAGAGTCTTTCCTGCAACCTTCTCCTTTTTTAGGTATCCTAACTCGACCAAGGTGGAGCAAGCCTGTCTAGCCTGTCTGGTGCTTATGAGCAAATCAATAGACAGCTTTCTTTCCGTAGCAGGAACAACAATTTTTGTAATATCATCATAGATTGTCTCTTTGTTTTCAAAGATCTCTGTAACTTTCTTATTCTGGTATGTGAGTACTAATCTGCACTCATCATCCAAGTGTTTTTTCTTTCTCATTATGCTGTATAATAATCACTTCTACACAAGTGAATTATAGATAAGAATTAATAAGTCTACAAATTAGTTTTTGGGTATTCTAAGCGGATAATGTCTTCTTCGTTATAATAGACTCGACCACCTATATACTTCTTTTTCAATATTCCTGCACGATGCCATGCATCTAGAGTTTGAGTTGTTCTTTTAAGGCGTTTTGCAGTAATAAGTTTTGGAATGTATATCTTTTCTTGTTTAGTTGAAAGATGCTTTTTTATTTCTTGCCCAATTATTTCCCTTAAGTCCTCGGGACCTATCTGATGTAGTATTGTATTCTTCATTGTTTTATAATTTTTTTACAAAACTATAAAAAACATCTTGCAAAACAAGAAAAATACACTGTTTAACATCTGATATTCAATCTTTTAAGTGGTAGCACCCCGGTACTACCGGGTAGAATTTCTTATTGAATTCATTAGGGTAGTTTTCGCAAAATCTATAATTTTGGAATCAATATCATTTCTGGAAATTAATTCATCACAACATTCTTTAACTCTTCTAGGTGATATTATGTCCAATATAATATTTCTATATTCTTGATAAGATTTTGCATCACCTAATTCACGATATTTCATCTGTTCAATAACTGGAATACCCTGATCGTACTTATCAGGTTTAATCATTCCCGATAATATGTGAAAATGAACAAAATAGGCTTTTGTTTGATTTGAATTTAATTTTTCGAAGATATCATAACTATTTTGGATGAAGTATTCCTTATCTGGATTATTAAGTAAATCAATATGATAGTTAAGCCAACCACGCATTAAATCTTTCATATCATCGTCCAACGAATTTCCATACAATGTCAACATCATTTCAAAGTGATTTAGAAAGGTAACCTTAAGATTACCTTCTTTTTCCATAAAAGCAATTAAATGCTGTTCAAAAATTAGGTTTTTATAATCTATCCGACCATTTCTTATTTTTGGTATTACACCACGAGAGAAATAAATAAAGGCATCCCACTCAACTTTATGGACCTCCTCAATTGGATTACTTTCACTATTAAACTCACCGCTAACATCAATATCAAAGAACTGACCTGGAAAAAAGTACGGTTTATTTTGGAAACTTTCCTGCGATTCAAGATCTTTATCAACTTTACTCATAAGCTTTTGCTATATTTCAGGTGAAAACTTAATTAGTACACACCAATTCTAATTCTTTTTAAAATAATCATATCCAGCCAATTCATCTGCATTTTCTTCGTCCGTCACCCTAATATATCTCTTAACCTCAGATTCAGTTTTATGGCCAGATAACTTCATAATCTTACTCAATGGTATACCTGCTCTATACAAATTTGTACAACCAGTCCGTCTGGCAGTATGGGTTGTTATTCTATCACTTTTAAGATGTAATGAGGATGGATCACCCTTACTTTCTATAGAATCCTTACTAACCTCTTTTATATAATCATTTATTTTCTGATCAGGCATTTTAGGGGGCTGATAATCATACTTTTCTAGAATTGAGATCAATCGAGGAGATACTAAAGGTATAACAACTTTCGCGCCTGTTTTTTGTTGTGTTATTTTTAATACTCTAGTCCCATTTGGTGTAATATCAATATTATCAATACTAATTTTACTCCAATCGCTAACCCTTTGTAGAGTGAAACATCCAAGAAGAAATAAGTCTCGCGCGATTTCATGGTGTTCACTAAGGTTTTCTTTCTGAAACAACATACTTACCTCCTCTTCAGTAAGATATATAGTATCTACGAGTTCACTTAAAACCTTAAATTCCTTATTCTTAAAACTAATGTTAGAATGCAATTCATCATTAAGAGCAGCCTGCATAATTGTTTTTAATTGCTTAATTGTTTTACCAGTACTGTTTATAGTATGTTGACTACCCAACCATTCAACAAATGATTTATAGAAATTCATGTCAATATCTGAAAATGAAAGACTACAACCAATTTCCTTTTCATAATCAGTAATTTTCGTTCTAAAAGCTTTAATGTTTTTTACAGTACCTGAAGACATTGGCCTTAATGGGTCTCTATATGTTTTACGAACACCAGACTCAATTTCAGATATGTACCGATCAAGATAATCAATAAACAATTGGCTTTCATTTACATTATTTATTTCACCTGAGTTAACTCTATCTAGTCTTATATCTAACTTATGCTTTAAATCAGTGGGTGTTAAGTCATCATCTTTATGCTTTAAATAAAGTTTAATAGCTTCATTTTTAACACCATCGAGCTCACTATTAATATTATCACAATAAGGCCCTTCAGCCACTTGCTCATCTGCAATCCAATTATCAGGGCTTACAGTTTGACCAGTAGCATACTTTAAAGCTCTGTATTTACCATTTATATCCTTAAATCCCCATGAAAATATCATGTTTATTGCAGTTCTCTCCTTTGCTTTTGGATTCTTTAATAAAAACCTCACTTTATGTTTCATATTGTAAAAATATTAATAGGGTACAATTATGGGTACAAATATTCTTTATATTTTCATTCTTTTTATTAACAAACCAGAAAGCCTATGTTTGTAAAAGCCTAATATAACATACTTAACGTTAGCTATATGATATAAAAGAAAGAAAATTATAGTCATCCCGGCGGGATCACTTTTTACAATCCTAAACACCTATAATACAATTAATTTCAGACGATTGTTTGTTTTCACAACAATTCCACAACAAATCTCTCAGTACCAAAACATCATTCCAAATCACCTGTATTAACATATCGGCATTATTTGTATTTTTAAAAAACAAGCTATTAGATAGCTATCGTTAACTGCCTGAACTACCACTAATTACAATACCACCTAGAGTTTTACACTATTACAGAATACTCTTAATTAAATAGGCATAAATACCATTGTAATAAGTGAATAGGGACATTTACTTGATAGCTAGCAAAAATTATAAAATCAAAATTTATGTTCAAAATGGACAGATATGTAATTATCCTTTTGTTTATTTTTTTATTGTATAGTGGCTGTAAGAATGAGAATAAAGATTACAGAAAAAAACACATTGGAGAATAGATTTTTATTACCGATGTTTACGATAAAACATATCCACAAGATCCCCCATTTGAATCTAACACAACATATAACTGGTTAGGCGAAATATGATTGACTCATCGAATAAAATTATTATTGAATATGAAAAAAATAATATAGTAACAGCAAATGTAACCTAAGAAGGGGATGTTAATAGTGATTCCCTCTTTAATGGTAGTTATGAAATAGGTTCATTCATTAATAACAACAGCCTTTATTTAAACCTTGTTACATTTGCAGATTACCTTAAAATATTCAGACATATAGTACAAGGAAAAAAAGAATTATTAACGTTCTATCAAAAAATATAATTCATGCTCAGTTTCTTTTTCATAGAAAATGATTTAGTAAATTTGAAGATACATAAACTTTAAACAATTATTGAACAAGGTGTGGTATATACCATATTCAAACCGTTACTGACAAGTGGGTACCCACAAAGAAACAATGTGCAAAAATGCAGCAAAAAATGAGATTGAATTACAAAGCAACTCTAACATACAAAACCTCTAAAACATTAATAATCAACCCTTCCTAAAGCTTTAATATAGCTACCAAGTTAGGCAAAGGCGGGAATCAACTATATTTTACACATACTTTTTTTTGACATCGCTGGTGTTACAGAAACTGTGATTCAAATTCAACAACACGAATTATAAAGATTTTTTCATTATTTTGCATTGATGTTAAAAACGAAGTTAAATAAACCAAATCCAACTTCTAAATTAATTGTTAGAGCAGATTTAATTGATAAGCTGGAAAACGGTAAAGAAAAGAAACTGACCTTAGTTTCAGCTCCGGCAGGATATGGGAAAAGTACACTAATAAGTCAATGGATAGATCAAAACGACTTCCCCTATTCATGGTATTCGCTCGACAAATCAGATAATGAAATAAATAATTTCTTACGATATACGATAGCAGGTATTCAGTCTGTTTTTAGCAACATTGGATCAGACGCACTCAAACTAATAGAATCCAATAGCAATCCTTCTTTCGAAACCGTTGCCACACATATTATCAACGATCTGTGCGAGGTACAGGAGCATTTTTATATTATTTTCGACGATTATCATTCAATAGAAAACCAACAAATCAACCAGCTTGTTTCTTTCCTGCTTGATAACCTACCCGATAATATTCAAATAATACTCATTACACGTTCCGACCCTTCAATCCCTTTAGCCAGGTTAAGAAGTCAACAATTGATTACTGATATTAGATTATCCGATTTATGCTTTAATACAAATAACATCTATGATTTCTTCAAGAAGATTTTAAATATCGATTTATCTATTGAAGATGCAAAAAATCTGGAATCAAAAACAGAGGGATGGATTGCTGGACTTCAACTTACTGCTTTATCTATGCAAGGCAAAGAGGATCTTAGTAAATTGGTTGAAAAACTGAAAGGTGATAACCGGCATATAATGGATTATCTGATTGAGGAAGTTCTGCAACAACAAAGCCCGGAATTAAGGGAATTTCTTTTATGTACCTCTATATTAAACCAGTTTAATGCTTCTCTTTGCAATTATCTGCTTAACATTAATAATGGACAGGAAATAATTGAAGGCCTTGAAAAAAATAACATGTTCGTTATTCCATTAGACAACGAAAGAAACTGGTTCCGATACCATCATTTATTTGCCAGTTTGCTTCAACATAGGCTAACAGTTCAATTAAAGGATAGAATATCCGAACTTCATACCAGAGCAAGTGAATGGTTTGAAAATAACGATCAACTCGTTTTTGCCTTAGAGCACGCACTTGCTGCCGGCAATAAACAAAAAGCATTAAATCATTTTGCCAATGTTATTGATCACCTTTGGAAAACTTCACAATATCAAACTATTCTCCAATTTGGCGGAATGTTTGGGCATGAGGAGTTAATTAAAAATGTAACTCTTTGTTTAAATTATTTTTGGATTCTTTTTCAGTCGGGTTACCAGGAGCAGGCAGAAAGTTTAATTTACATGCTAAAAGACCATACTACCGACAAAGCCGAATTAGCAATGGTTTATATTTGTATCAATAATCTGAAGGTATCAACTGGCGAAATTGAATCTGTATATAACTATTCCGAATTAGGACTTCAACATATTAAGGAAGGTGCAGACTATTGGAACATCCTCGCATTTCTGTCTTTGGGTGAAGCTCATCTGCTGAGGTTTGAATTGGCCAAAAGTTATCAATCGTTTGAACAGGCAGCTAATAGAGCTACAACGACCCAACTCATCTATTTTAAAATGTTAAATCGAACCAGATCTTCTTTTGTTTTATCAATACTTGGAGATTATTCCGGTGCTTATATGGCAAGTAAGAAGCTTTTGGACGAATTTTCCGAAGTCGGTGCAAATAATAGTTTTGGTATTGAAGTCTTATCTTCAATATTATACTGTAATGTTGGGAATTTTCTGATAAACAATAATCAAATTGAAGAAGGGCTTCAAAAAAGCCTTCGTGGCTACGACTTATCTAAAAAAACAACGAATCAACTTTTTATTGCAACTTGTACTTGTTTACTGGCATCAGCTTATCATTTGGTAGGAGAATATAACCAGGCGATAAACCTTGTCGAAGAACTGGATGCTATTCCCTACAAACAGAAATTTCTGCTTGTTATGTTGGATTCACTGAAATGCAAATTATTCCTTTCAACAAACAAACAAGAAAAACTTAAACCACTTTTTGAAAAGGATATTGAAATTGATAAAAACAATGCTTTCGTAGGAATTTTTTATAATATTTGTAGGGCTCGGTATCAAATTGCACAAGGGAAAATCCTTAATGCAATTGAATTACTTGAGAAAGTTGCAGAAGAACTGAATACTGAAAAGGCATACGGATTAATTACCGAAGTAGAGCTCCTTCAAGCCAGAGCTAATTACCTTCTTAATGAACAACAGAAAGCAATAAATCATTTACTAAAGGCAATCCTTCAAACTCAAAATGTTGGCCTTATACGAATATATATTAATGAAGGTGCAGAAATTGAAACCCTGCTTAAAGAGGTCAAACAATTAGTAAGCATCAATGCAAATCCCCCGTTTAATAAAGTTAATATTGAGTATATTAATAGTCTATTGCGGTTGTTTGAAAAAGAAAAAAAGATATCAGCCTTTAGTTCAGACGATAAATTGAGCACCCGTGAGCTGGACACATTGAAACTTATCGCTGAAAACCTGACAAATCAGGAAATTGCAGAGGCTCTCTACATTTCAATTACAACTGTTAAAACCCACGTAAGAAATATCCTGCTCAAACTTGAAGCAAAAAACAGAAATGAAGCTGTTGCAATAGCTAAAGAAAAAGGGCTTTTGCGCTAACCAAAAGATTCCATTATTTCATAAATCATCCCTCTAAATCATCCTTGGGGATGATTTTTTTTTGCCCACCCCTCCCTTTCTTTGTATCAGTAATTTTAATATCGATGGCACAGAAAGTAACGAGTAAAAACAATAAGAAAATGAAAAAGATTTTATTAGCCGGAGCAACCGGTTATTTAGGCAGGTACATTACTGAAGAATTAATTAGACAATCGTATCCAACCAGTATTATTATAAGAGATAGAAAGAAGGTACAACCTGATATCAACCATAATGAAATAGTAGAAGCTGAAGTTACAAAGATTGAAACCCTGGCTGGTGTAATGGAAGGTATAAATACTGTAATCAGTACCATTGGCATTACCAAACAAAAGGACGGTCTTACTTACATGGATGTGGATTACAAGGGAAATCTAAACCTTCTTAACGAAGCAAAAAAAGCAGGTGTGAAGAAATTCATTTATGTTTCGGCTTTTTATGCAGATAAGCTCACGCATCTTAAGATGTGCCATGCAAAAGAATTGTTTGTTCAAGAACTTAAAAAAAGCGGATTGGATTATTGTATTATCCGCCCAAATGGCTTTTTCTCCGACATGACCGAGTTTCTGAAAATGGCAAAAAAAGGAAAAGCTGAACTTTTTGGTGATGGTAATTATAGGATGAACCCCATTCATGGTGCAGACCTTGCAGAAGTTTGTGTTAATGCAATTAATACAAAAGAAAAGACAATTGAAGTTGGTGGGCCTGAAGTTTTAACACATAATGAAATGGTTGAACTGGCTTTCAGTACCCTTAATAAAAAAGTTAAAGTAAGTTACATGCCAGAATGGATCAGAAAAATGATACTGTGGTTTGCACGAAGCTTTACATCATCTAGGAAATATGGACCAATGGAATTTTTCTTTACCATATTAGCCATGGATATGGTTGCTCCAAAATATGGCACACATACTCTCAAGGCTTATTTCAATCAATACAAGAATATATAAACCATTCAATAATAATTAAAAACATAAAAAAATGAATATTTCGTATTATTCATACAACGCATTTCTCATCGAATGGGGTGATAAGAAGATAGCCATAGATCCGGGTGCCCTGTTTGCTTACTGGTTCAGTTTTGCTCCCTTAATTCCAAAAGAAGAATGGAATGATATCACACACATTTTTGTGACACACGGTGATCCTGACCATTATTGGCATGTAGACCGGGTTGCAAAAGTTTCTGGCGCACCTGTAATTTTTAATCAAACAATGGTAAGGGAGGTGGATGGAAAGTCCTTAATGCTCGGACCGAGAAGTAAAGGAATGGTATTCGACACACCTGTTTCAAATTATCATACACTTTCTGCCGATAAAACCATTGAGTTGGAAGGAATGAAGATAAAAGGAGTAAAAACTACGCATGGCCCTTTAACGGTTAAAATTGGCCCTTTCAAAAAAACAGAAAACCCAAAAGAGAATGAACGGGTTGGTTGGGGTTCGCTTGGATTTGAAATTACATGTAATGGAAAATCCATTGTTAATTTGGGAGATTCGCTACTCGAAAAAGAGGAATGGAAAAAAATAAAGAATCCCGATGTTTTAATGATACCCATTGGTGGTGGACAGGCAGATAATACCATGGATGAATATGAAGCCCTGAAAGCTATTAAAATTATTAAGCCAAAACTGGTAATTCCAATGCACTATGATTTACCTATTCTTTTCACCAAGCATTATGCTTCTGTAGATGAAGCACTGTTTATAAAAGAGGTAGAGCAGCTGGGTGCGAAATGTAAAATATTAAAAAAAGGAGAATACACAATAGTTTAATTTTAATTAAATAAATGAATCATGAAATCAAAAGTTAAAACAGAACAAGGCACTGTACTAATAACTGGTGCCTCCACAGGTATAGGATTTGCTACTGCAATATACTTAGACAAATTAGGATTTAAGGTATATGCCTGCGTTCGCAAGGAAGCAGACAAGAAAAACCTACAGGAAAACTCAAGTGACAGATTGGAAACAATCATTCTGGACGTTACGGACAATCAATCAATTATGGAGGCAGTCGCTCACATAGAATCGGATTCCGGCCAATTAAAAGGGCTAGTTAACAATGCAGGTATTGGCCTTGGAGGAGCCCTTGAATTAACACCTCAGGCAGAGATTGAAAAAGTGATAAATGTAAATATCGTTGGACTCTTGTCAGTTACAAAAGCCTTTCTGCCTATGTTAAGAGAATCTAAGGGCAGGATCATAAATATTGGTTCTACCGCCAGCTATCTTCCCGGTCCTGGTGCCAGTGTTTACTCGGGAACCAAATTTGCTGTAAGAGCCATAACTGATTCACTAAGGGTTGAGCTTCATCACTTTGGAATAAAAGCAATACTTGTATCTCCGGGTGCTACAGAAAGCGCTATTTGGAACAAAGGTGAATCATATAGAAAAGAACTTCGCAGTACATGTGAAACTGAATTGAGCAATTCGTACAAAGCATTGATTCAATTTGGAGATAGCCTTTACAAGGATATGAAAAGAACACCTGCGGTTGAAGTAGCCAAATCAATTCATAAAGCTTTGTCACTTACCAAACCGAAACGTTATTACATCGTTGGTAAGGATGCTAAGGGAGCTAAGAAAGCAACCATGTTTCCAAAATCAATTCTGGAAAAAATCATGCTGAAAAAAATCAAAAAGTTTGATAACTAAACCCTGAATAATTCATCGCCAGAACAAGAGATAAAATGCTGTATAAAGCTATTTATAAATAATAAAAGTGGGCAAATACTACATGAAACTAGATGTATAAATATCTAAACGATGTAATCATGAAAAACAAAATAAATCAATCAAGTTGCAAAAACTGTGGAATATGCACCGAAGTCTGTCCAAATAAGATAATCGGAAAAAATGGTAGCATTGAATTTATACAGAAAAAAAAACATCTGTGCCTGCAATGCGGACAGTGCATGGCCATCTGTCCTGCAAAAGCTGTAGATATCGAAGGTCTCTCCTATGATAATTTCTATGAACTACCTCGAAATAACGGCAATTACGAAAACTTCGCTGAAATATTGCGCAGCCGCAGATCGGTAAGAACGTTTAAAAATCGACCTGTAAGTGAAGAATTGATAGACGAAATAGTAGATTCTGTTTCTTATGCTCCGTTTGGTGCAGCACCTGAAAAAATGGAGATTAGCGTTATTAATAATCGGGAGAAGATTGAATCAGCTTTGCCTTTAATTTCGGACTTCTTAGTTGGAATTAAAAAATATATAGAAAATCCGATTACTTCAGGATTTCTCAGATTATTTACAGGTAAGGAAGAATTCCAAACCATAAAAAATCACATTTATCCAATAGCTAAATCTGGGGTTTATAACCTTGGAAAAGGGGATGGAATAACACGTGGTGCACCAACGATTATTACGATACATGCGCCTAAAAATGCAGAAGCCCATACGAATAATGGAATTATTTATGCGACTTATATAATGCTTGCTGCACATGCAATCGGACTTGGATCCACCATGGTAGAGTGTGTAATAGCTCCCATTAACAGAAATAAGAAATTAAAGCAGATTTTTCAGGTTCCTGATAAAAACGAAGCGATTATGTCTGTTGTCATAGGTTATTCAAAATACCAATATAAAAGAACTATTAAACGTAACAAACATAAGGTTCGTAAAGTGGATTAAAATCATCCTTCTAAATCATCCTCAGGGATGATTTTTTTTTGCCTGCTACACCCGTACTTTGTATCAATAAAATTGATAAAAGTGAAAATTATGAAAAATCAGAATACTTCAGAAATGTATGACGCCATCATTATCGGTTCAGGTGTGGGTAGCCTCACTACCTCCGCTATATTGGCAGATAATGGAGTGAAAGTGGTTGTTTTGGAAAAACACGACCAGTTCGGTGGTTACACCCAGAGTTTTCGACGAAAATCGTGGTATTGGGATGTTGCAGTCCACTATATAAGCTGTATGGAACCCGGAGAACTTTTTTTTCACGGAATCAGGTACTTGACTGGAAACCAATTGCGGTGGAAGAAGATGCCACACGTGTACGATCATTTTTGTTTTCCCGATTTTCAAGTGGATGTACCGTCATCACCTGAAGAGTACAGAAATCACTTAAAATCGCTTTTCCCTGATGAACAGAGAGCAATTGATCGTTATTTTGATGATTTGCTAAGTTTCAAAAAGAAAATGGATTTCGTATGGGCGCCAAAGATAATGCCGATTTTCATTGCGAAACTTATTCGACCATTCTTTAGGCTACTTCTTCGGAAAATTCCCGAACAATCGATCGATGCTTATTTTGAGCGCATAGGATGCTCTGAAAAACTGAAGGCCGCCATTTGTGCACCGTGGGGAACTTTCGGCGGGTTACCGAGTGAATGTTCAATTTATGAGCATTGGATAACCCTGGGGAGTTACCTATATGGGGCTTGGTATCCGGACGGTGGTGCAACATCAATCTCTGAATCGCTAATAAATTTCATCGAAAACAAGGGTGGATTACTTCGAGTAAATTCAGGTGTGAAAGAAATCCTTTTGGATGCTTCAAACAACAAAGCCATCGGTGTAAGACTGGAATCAGGCGAAGTTATCAAGGGAAAGACGATTGTTTCAGGAATAGGGATTCGCTCCACCTTTAAGAAATTGCTGCCCGAGCAAAGGATTCCTCATGACATGAAGGAACTCCTGCGAGAGTACAAAAATTCTGTCTCCTACACTCAACTTTTTGCCGGACTGAAAGATGATCCGTCTTTGATCCCGGGAATTGATGGCTCGAATTACTGGATTTCTTCGACAAAAAAGTTTCCAAAAAGCCTTAAAGAACTGCAAGGTACCCGGGATGATGTTTTACAGATAAAATCAGTCATGCTCACTTTTCCTTCAATGAAAGATCGGGCTGCTAAATCCCACACCTTGACGATATGTGCATGGCTCAATTACGATTTTTTCGAAAAGTGGTCAAAAACCAAAAGCCAAGAGCGCCCAGGTGACTATGAAGCGATGAAAAGCAAGCTCAAAGAGGCTCTACTAAAACCGGTTCTGAACAAATTTCCGCAATTGCAGGATTTGATCATATATACTAAAGTCGGCACCCCTTTAACTGTCGAACACTACATGTCACATGCACAGGGCTCCGCATATGGCCTAGCCAGCCCTCCAGGAAGATATGATGATGAGCGCCTGCGTCCTAAAACGGCAATCGACGGATTGTTCCTAACCGGAGCGGATATTGCCACATCGGGCGTTCCAGGGGCTTTTGCGAGTGGTGTGTTTTGCGCCTCGGCAATACTGGATAAGAACATGGCAACGACTTTACTTAAACTGGATAAAAAACAATATGGAGACGCCGCCGTCCAATAATTCAATACTTAAGGGCATATAATACAGAATATGGTTACCAAATAGATTGGTTGAAATCCGAAAAGAAACGGAATAAAACCAGTGCACAACACAATAAAACAATATTATAATGAAAATGAAACTAAGTTTAAAAGAGAAATTCGCTTTCAAATTCATTTTTAACGAAAAAAGAATTTATAAAAGATGGTACGGTAGGTTCTTCTTATTTGAGTTGGATTACGGGCGATTATCACGAGTGGTTCCTAGAATTAACTCATGGCTAGAATGGTGCGAAAAATGGAAAAACGAGGGTGAAGATGTTGAAAAACTTGCGGATAAAGAATTAAACGCAGGGAATGTAAACACAGCACAAAAGCTTTATCATCAGGCAGTAGCTTGTTATCATGTTGGACAACATTTCTTCTTTATTGATAAAAATCAAAAAGAGGGTGCATCACAAATGGCACGAGTTGCTTATAAAAAGGCGATTAGTTTGTATGATGCAGACAAAAGGCCTGTTCGGATAGAAATTCCATATAAGAACACTGTGATTCCAGGATATTTGTTTAGAACCAAAGAAAAAAACAAACCTTTAATTATTCAGACTAATGGAATGGATAATATTAAAGAAGCGGAAAACCATTATTTTGCAAAACACATAACTCCACATGGATTCAATTTCTTTGCATTTGATGGCCCCGGGCAGGGCGAAATGTGGGAAAATGAGAAATTCGATGTTGCAGAATACCCAAATGTAGTATCTACAGTTTTAGATTGGTTCGATCATAACAATTCCTATGAGATTGATCTAAATAAGGTTTCCTTGTTAGGATTTAGTTTGGGAGGATTCCTGGCACCTTATTGTGCTGCATTTGACAAACGAGTAAAATGCGTAGTTGGTAATAGCGGATGGGCTAACATTGGCGGTTTAAATGGAATTAAGAGGTTAAAGCTTCATAAAAAAGGAGTTTTATACATGACAGGTTGTGATGATATTGAAAAGGCTGCAAAGAAATTTGATTTAAATATTTTAAATGCACCTGGTTTAGAGTGTCCCTTATTGTATTTTCATGCAGGAAGGGATGAAATTATCGAGAATCCCAAAAAACAAGCAGATATCGTATTGAACTGGGCTAAAGGGGAGAAGGAACTAAGATATTACGAATTAGCCGAACATTGTACAGTCGATTATTTGGACGAGATACTTCCATATATTGTTGATTGGTACACTAAAAATCTCAATTAATTTGACTTCAGGTAAATAAGATATTATTATTTGAAAAACATAAATATTATGACTACAAAATTTAGAAAAAGTCCCCCGGTTTGTCTATTCATTTCATTAATACGATTAATCCTAGGTAAATTAAAACTATCAGAAAAATACATGGGGGTAACTGTCAAAATGGATGATGTAAATGAATATAAAATCTTCCGAAATATAACGATATATCCTGAAAATGGAGATTCTAATAATTGTGTGTTTATTGTAAACTTTAAATTCTCACGCTTATCACACAAAGCCAATAAACTAGCATCAATTATCCCAATGCTTCTAATTACTGGATTTCCGGGATTTATAAAAAAGATATACGCAGTTAATCCTCAAAATGGCTATTGGCAGGGTATGTATCAATGGAAATCTCTAAAACATCTTGAAGAATATAAGAAATCCTTTGTTTTCAGGATTATGAAAAAACGAGCCATTCAGGGATCTATCCAATCGTTTGAAATAGATAATAAAAATCTTATCAATTTTATTGATGGAAGAATATTAAAATAAATCTGAATATTAATAAAATAAAATCATGAAAAATATTATTGACCAAGCACTCTGTAAAAACTGTGGAATATGCACCGAAGTCTGTCCAAATAAGATAATCGGAAAAAATGGTAGCATTGAATTTATACAGGAAAAAAAACATCTGTGCCTGCAATGCGGACAGTGCATGGCCATCTGTCCTGCAAAAGCTGTAGATATCGAAGGTCTCTCCTATGATAATTTCTATGAACTACCTCGAAATAACGGCAATTACGAAAACTTCGCTGAAATATTGCGCAGCCGCAGATCGGTAAGAACGTTTAAAAATCGACCTGTAAGTGAAGAATTGATAGACGAAATAGTAGATTCTGTTTCTTATGCTCCGTTTGGTGCAGCACCTGAAAAAATGGAGATTAGCGTTATTAATAATCGGGAGAAGATTGAATCAGCTTTGCCTTTAATTTCGGACTTCTTAGTTGGAATTAAAAAATATATAGAAAATCCGATTACTTCAGGATTTCTCAGATTATTTGCAGGTAAGGAAGAATTCCAAACCATAAAAAATCACATTTATCCAATAGCTAAATCTGGGGTTTATAACCTTGGAAAAGGGGATGGAATAACACGTGGTGCACAAACGATTATTACGATACATGCGCCTAAAAATGCAGAAGCCCATACGAATAATGGAATTATTTATGCGACTTATATAATGCTTGCTGCACATGCAATAGGGCTTGGAGCTACTATGGTTGAATGCATTATTGAACCTATAAATAGAAGTAAGAAGTTAAAGCAGATTTTTCAAATTCCTAATGGAAACGAAGCAATTATATCTGTTATTATAGGTCATCCAAAGTATAAGTATAAAAGAACGATTAGGCGTAACAAGCATAAAGTTAACAAAGTGTTGTGATGCATAAAGAAAGATTATATTACCTTGACTGGCTAAGGTTATTGGCCTTTGGTCTGCTGTTTATTTTCCATTCAGCACGATTTTTCGATGATTATGGGTGGCATGTAAAGAATGAAGAGCATAGCATGTTGGCAAATATTTTAGTGGGATTCACTCATGGCTGGCGCATGCATCTTATTTTCTTTATTTCCGGTGTTGGTACTTATTTTGCAATAAAATCCCGCAATGGAGTATTTATAAAAGACCGATTTACCCGACTTATAATTCCTTACCTTTTTGGGATAGTTCTACTGATCCCTCCTCAGAAATATTACGAATTTCTACACAACAATTGGTTTACCGGCCGTTTTACAGAATTTATTATAGGATATCCAATGGGACTCATGGAACACCATCCGGGAGTAACACTTGAATGGACAGGGCATTTAGGACTTCATATATGGTACCTGGCATTTCTTTTTGTTATGACCTTGGTATATCTACCTCTTTTAAAAATAATTACTAAACCAAATGTTCTTAGTAAAGGATTACGATACCTTTCAAACCATTTGACAGGATTACTTGTCTTTATTGTTCCCATAATTATTTCAGAGGTACTATTAAGACCAAATTATGGAGAATACCTAAACTGGGCAGATTTTTTTCAGTATAGTATATTCTTCCTGATGGGTTACATTTTTATGGTTTTTGAGAATTACACTAGTGTAGTTAAAAAATATACCTATCTGTTTCTTGTTATTGCAACGATTTCATCAGTTTATATTTTTACACACTATCCGGAGATAAATCAAGGAGAAACATTATTGAAATCTCACATAAACGCTAGCATTCGTATTATTTCTTCCTTTTCGTGGGTATTGTTCTTCTTTGGTTTAAGTCAACGAAAATTGAATTTTAACAAAAGTTATTTAAGTAGTCTCAACATAGGCATACTTCCTTTTTACATACTGCATCAAACAGTGATTATAGCTATAGGTTTTTATGTGGTCTCTACCGACTATAGCATATTGATTAAATTTCTAATTATTCTTACAACCTCTTTGGTTTCAACAATTTTCTTGTATCAGATTATAAAGAGAGTAAATGCTTTACGTTTCGTTTTTGGTATGAAAGCATTGAAAAAGGAATAGTAGAGTATGCAGGAATCATCCTTTCAAATTTTCCTAAAGGATGATTTTTCAACAATAATAAATTCCTTTTTAACGGATGCAGATCAAGAACTTCCAAAAAAAACGTCTTTAAAAGTATTTATTAATGCACTAGGAATAGCCATAAGTAATCCGAAGCAATCGTGTTTTTAACTGCATTATTTCCTCAATTAATAATACTAACTTGGAAATTATTCCTCAATTTTCCATTTTTAAAGGTATTTTGATGTATTTTTCATTTACTTTTTTAACAAGTTATGCTATCATGGCTTCGTTGGCAAGGAAATGGTTTTTTTCGAAGCAGAATAGGAATTGTTAATAGAGCAGGTGGATTCGTTTTCGTTGGATTTGGAGTACTATTGGCATTATGTTCAAAAAAGTAATTATAAATGAATTAATGGGTTCAAAAATCTCCAATTATATAATCTATTCAGTCACAGAATTTTTTTATCTTAGTAGCACATAAAACCATAGTATTCATGGATATTGTCAGTGCTATTGCATCAATAAATGCATTAATAATAGCTTTTCTAATTGCTAATAAAAAAGATAAAAGCTTAAGCGATAAAATATTAATTGCATGGATTATGGCTTTTGCAATTCATTTCTCAACACCCTTTTTTATTGAAAGAAAGCTATTTTTCCATGAAATTTATTGGGGCTTTATATTGGGAATTGTCATTACATCTCATACTCCTTTCCTTTTTATTTATACTAATTCCCTTACCGATAAAAAATTTAAATTGAACCTTAAGAATTTATGGCATTTTGGATTTATATTGTTCTATATTTTATCCTTCATGCCATTATTACTTTTAGGTACAGAGAAACATATAGAACTAATATACGAAAAGCAGGATTTAACTTATCAGGTTTTTCTACCCATGATAACCTTATTGTTTTGCCAGGTTTATTTTTTAATTCGAACCACTATTGTTCTTGTTAAACATCAGTATAATATAAAGCATGAATTTTCATATGAAAAAGAGATTGATCTTTCATGGATTAAACGTATAGTATTTGGTTTTGCTACAATTATTGTTTTAAGTTTTATTGCATATGCAATGGTATCTGCCAACATAATTTCGCTATATACAATGGATTATTCCATCATTGTAGCCAATATTATTTTGTTTTTTTATATAGCTTATTCTGGTTACCATCAGCAAGATATTTTTAAACATGAAAAAACAGCTGTTCATGAATCTGAAAAAGAAAAGAATAAACTGGTTTCAAAAAAGGAAACCTCTCTTTTATCTGACGAAAAATTAGTTACTAAAAACAATCATAATCCAATAATTGAAGATTTACTTAAATTAATGGAAAAAGAAAAACTTTATTTGAATTGTGAATTAACTCTTGGAGAATTAGCAAATCAAATTAATATTCATTCTCAACAGTTATCCAAACTGATAAATGAAAACTTACATAAAAACTTCTTTGAATTTGTAAATGATTTTAGGATACTAGAATTCAAAAGGTTGGCTGCAAATCCCAAACACAAGCATATTTCCATTTTAGGACTCGCTATGGATGCTGGTTTTAACTCCAAAGCAAGTTTTAACCGGATATTTAAAAATTCTACAGGGCTAACTCCTTCTGAGTATAGAAATAGTTTTCATTTTTAGACTTATTTAATTTTTACAAGTCTCAACTTCTTCAATACGCAATCCTCTAACATTTACATATACAATCACTTATGGTTATTGAGACGTCGTCTGGTACCAACTTATCTCAATGAGACGCTTTGCTTTACTTAGCACTATACTTTTGATTCATAAATTTTTCATTAAAAAAATAATCTTATGAAAGTAGAAGAATTAAGTATGTACGGAAAAGGCTTAGATATGCCTAAAGAGGCTGTAAAAAAACAAATGAAAATTGTTTTTCGTCAATTAAAAAAGGAATTTGGATTATTAGGAATGCTCGGTTTATTTATAGGTATCAGAAAACACGCCAAAAGAATTAAAGAGCAGTATCCTGAAGCTGTTGAAAAAGCAAGAACAGTAAGCAAAGTTTTCGAAAAGGAATTAATAATGATGGGTGGTTTATTTTCTGCAATTGCTGATAAAAGAGGGCGTAAAAGTGCTCAAGATTTTCTAATTGACATGATGAGAAAAACTGCAGTAACTTCTTTACCAGCAATTTATCAATTACCTGATTTGGTAAAATGTGAAGGGGATGTATTCGACAATTACAAGAAAATGAACCGGGCGCTATTTACAACAATTCATGAGTCTGGCACTTGGAAAAATGATGGATTTAACGAAACAGAAGATTTACTTGATTTTAAAGTGACTTCATGCATTAACATTGAATTATTTGAAGCCATTGAGTGTCCTGAATTAAATACTCTTGGATGTGAACATGATTTAGCCGCATACGATTTAATTAATGGCCCTACGAACAGTGAATTCAGAAGACCGTGCACCTTAGCAAAAGGTGGAGATTGCTGTCATTTTCATTTTTACAGAAAAGGAACAGCTCCTGAAATGGTGGAACCAAATAAATAAACGGTTATGAAACTAAATAAAATGAAAGAAGAAAATATCATACAATTATCAGATGGAAAACAAATGTGCTATGCCGAATATGGCAAAAAGGATGGTATTCCGGTATTGCTATTTCATGGCAATCCAGGTTCAAGATTAAGTTGGGGGCTCTATCCTGACTTTCCTTACCTGGATAATATTAGAATAATCGCCCCTGACAGGCCTGGTTATGGAAAGACAGATTTTAAAAAGAATGCCATTGAAAAATGGCCCGACGACATCCTGGAATTAACAGATCATCTGGGGATTGATAAGTTTCATCTGTTTGCTCCATCAGGTGGTGGCCCCTATGCCCTTGCTTGTGCCTGGAAAATACCGCATAAACTTTTGTCTGTCGGATTATTTGGAAGTGTAGGCCCATATAATAAAGATTCTATAATTGGTGTCAATAAACCGCTTACAATCCTTTGGCGAATTGCCAATCCACTTTTCTGGCTGGTTAAACTTCAAAACAGAGTCATGGCTAAAATGGCCAAAAAAGATCCTTCAAAACTGGCTAAATCATTCAGCGATCTGGAATTATCCGAAACCGATAAAAAGATAGCACAAAAGCCTGAAATTCAAAATATCTTTTCAACAGTGTTTCCAGAATCATATTTACAAAAGGGAATTGGATCTGCTTATGATGTTGCCGTACCAAAAAACTGGAAAATACCATTAAGTGAAATCCAAATGAAAATAACAATTTGGCAGGCTGAAGAAGATTGTTTGACTGGTAAAATGTCTGAACACATCTCAAGAGAACTACTAAATAGTGAATTAATAAGAATCCCGAATGCAGGCCATCTGTGGATTATGGAAAACATAAAAACAGTATTAAAAAATCAGTTAGCTGAAAGGAAGATTGCAAAAATTCTTGTTTGAGCCTATCTGAAGAATAAGAACTATATCTATAAATCATCCTTTCAAATCATCCCAAAGGATGATATTTATTCACCAATGTCTCCCGTACTTTGTATCAGAAAAATTGATAGAAGTGAAAATTATGAACAATCAGGAACTTAATCTATACCATGAACTTTATTTTGAAGGTGGGTTCATTTTTCCCCAGAAATACGCAATTAGCATCCTGACTTAGTGAATTAAATCATGATTAAATTAAAACATAAGATTGGCTATAAGATGATTTGTAAATTCACATTTATATCTCACATATCTTTAAACCTCCGTCTTCCTACTTTGGTCGATAGCGTTGGTTACAGGCTAATTAAAATGTCCATAAACTTGTGTTTTTCATTGGTTTATTATAATTTAGATGCTAAAAAAGAAATGCAAAATGTATGAAACTGAAATAAAAACCAAGTTACGATTGAAATCATTAATCTTTGAGTGGTTATTTGTTATAATAAGTGTTACAGCACTTATGTTTTTCTACTACCTTATAACCTGGTGGGCAATGGAGCCTTATTTGTCTAATCATATTTTTTTGGATTATGTGAATACCAAATATGCTAAAATAGAGATTCTACTTCAGGGAGTTAGTTTTGGTTTAATGTTCGGAGTAATTACCCTGTTCACCAACAAGGAATACATTCGTAAGAAGTCTATTGGAACCATTGTTCTAATAAAAACAGTATTGTACATATTAGCTATTATTATTAGTCAGTATTTTGTATATGCCATTTACATTACGTTTAACATTGTTTCAAAGGATATCCTTTTAGAAATGCAGAATCAGTTAGATTACAGGTTCCTATTGGCTATGAGTATTTACTTTTTCATGGTTATTCTACTTATCAATACTGTATTGGTTTTTTATCATAAACTTGGATATGGCGAACTTATAAACATCATAACCGGAAAATACCGCAAACCTAAACAGGAATACAGGGTCTTTATGCTACTTGATATGAAGGATTCAACTAAAAATGCAGAGATGCTTGGAAATTCTAAATATAGTCAGCTTATTCAAAACTGTATTCACGATCTTACAGATTTGATAATACTTTATAAGGCCAACGTTTATCAGTATGTTGGTGATGAAATTGCTCTGACTTGGAATGTTGACATTTCGAATTCAAGGATAAATGCAATAAAACTTTTCTTTGCCTTTCAACAAACGTTACAGTCAAAAAGTGATCAATACATGAAAAAATATTCAATTGTACCTGAGTTTAAAGCTGGAGTTGATGAAGGTATGGTTACTGTTACAGAAGTTGGGGATATTAAACGTGATCTGGCATACCATGGTGAAGTTCTACACACAGCAGCCCGCTTGGAGAAAATGTGCAATAATCTGGGAAACAAGATACTAATCACTAATGAGTTAAGAGAGAACATTGACATTACAAAAGGTTTTGATGTTGTTTACATGGGAGATCATCTGTTGCGAGGTAAGACTTTAAAAGAAAAGGTCTATGGTATTGTTATTAATTGATTGCCAAACAGTTAGAATTTACAAAAATGAAGGCGTTTAGATTTACTATTTTATGCATAATAATGATGATTGCATCCTCAATAGTTGCTCAGGATCAGTATGTCTACTATACCAGTAATGGTTTCGAACTGAACTATAATGTAAATAAGCCTGATGATAAATGGAAGTTACCAAAGAACCTTAGGGAGATCTCCGGATTAAGTTATTTGGATAATAATCATCTAGCATGCAATCAAGATGAAAAAGGGAATATTTACGTTTTTGAACTTCAGACCAGTGAAATTATTAATAAAATTGATTTTGGAAAAAGTGGTGATTATGAAGGGATTGAAATTATTGGAGATGTTGCATGGCTGCTAAAAAGCAATGGGACTTTGTTCAGGGTTAAAAGATTTCTGAGTAAAGATCCAAAAGTGAAAGAGTTTAATACTCAACTAAAAAATAAAAATGATGCTGAGGGATTGGGTTATGATCCATTTACCGGAAATTTACTAATTGCATGTAAGGGGCATCCTTTTCTGGAAGAAAAACCAGGCAAAGAGTTTAAGGCTATTTACAGTTTTGACATTGGAACAAAAAAATTGAACATAGTACCTGAGTTTCTTATTACAATGGATTCAATTAAATATTATAAAAACTTCAATACCATGGCACATCTTGGCATGGAGCTTCTGGCATACTTTGACGACGCAAAAGGCGATTTATCATTTCAACCATCAGGTATTGCCGTACATCCTAAAACTGGTAATATATATATTATTGGATCGGTTGGCAATCTTCTGCTAATCTTTTCCAGAAATGGAGAAATTCTTTCTATGATAGACTTAAGATCAAAATATCATCCCCAACCAGAAGGAATATGTTTTAGTCCTGATGGAACTCTTTACATCAGCAATGAAGGAGATGATGAAAGAGGTACCATATTAATGTTTAAGCCAACTAATCAATATCTGAATAATGATTAAAACCATCAGATATATAATTGTTATTGTTATTCTGATTTTATCGTTTCAGGTAATTTTAGCCCAAAAAGAATATTACTCTCCTGATTATGAGAACTGGTCGGAAAATATTAAGGAAGATTCTGTGAACCTGCTTTATAAGGTTTATCTTATTGGTGACTTAAAATATCCCGATTCAACTAACCAAAATCTTAAACTTCTGGAAACTTTTCTCAATGAAGAGGGTGAAAACAGTGCTGTCGTTATTTTAGGTGATATTCTTTATCCTTTTGGATTAAGAGATAGTGTAGAAATGAACTATAGTGAAGATACACTCAAACTAAACTATATAATTCAGCTTTTCAATAACTACCGCGGAGATATTGTTTTTCTTCCCGGTAATCATGACTGGGCGAAAGGAAAGGCAAACGGACAAAACAATTTAAATAATCTCGAATTATATATTGAAGATAAACTTGGAAGAGGGAATGTGTTTTTGCCAGATGAAGGTGGCTCAGGGCCAGTTGAAATAAAGCTTACAGATGATATTGTATTGATAGTGTTTGATTCACAATGGTTTTTTCAAAAGCATGATAAGCCAGTTGAAGGTGGAGAAGGTGAGTTTGAGTCAGAAACTGAAATTTTTGTTCAGATAGAAGATGCAATTCGTCGTAACCGTGATAGGAAGGTAATAGTTGCATCTCATCATCCTCTTAAAAGCGTTGGGTATCATGGTGGATATTTCCCGGCATCTGATTTGTTGTTTCCTTTACTGAATATAAATAAATACCTCTATATTCCCTTGCCAGGCTTTATCTATACGGGTTACCGTAAGTATATTGGAAATATTCAGGACCTTGCTCATCCGGATTACAAAACATTCAGAACTAGTCTTCTAGAGGTGTTGAAGGATTATCCAAATGTTATTTATGCTGCAGGGCATGAGCACAATCTACAGTATTTCAAAATAGATAGCTTGCACCATATTATTAGTGGTGGTGGTGGGAAAGGAACTTATATTTCCGGTAGAAAAAAGAAAACAGACTTTGCTATCAAAAGTAGTGGTTTTGCAACGCTTAGTTTTTATAAAAATGGAAATGTTTGGGTTGAGTTTGTAGGACCTGATAATACACCTAACGGCAGGATAAGTTTCACAACAAAATTGTTTAATAAACCAGTGTACGATGCCAAAGTGAAAGAGGAATTTCTTAGTAAGATTGATTTTGGCGATAGTACTGTAACAGCTAAATTAAGCGAAGTATACAATAGGGGAAGTTTTATGCGGTTTTTAATGGGTGAGAATTATAGAAATATCTGGAATACAGAAGTTGATCTGGAGGTATTTGACATTGGTTCTGAGAGAGGAGGGTTATCCATTATAAAACGTGGGGGAGGTCAGCAAACAAGATCAATCAGAATGGAAGACAGTCTTGGTAGGCAGTATGTACTTAGGTCAGTAAATAAATATGTTGAAAAGGCGTTGGCTGAAAACATGAGAAATACAATTGCCCTAGATGTTCTTCAGGATGGAATATCTGCATCACATCCATTTTCATCCCTAACAGTTCCAAAACTGGCTGATGCTGCAGGTGTTATGCATACGAATCCAAAAATAGTCTGGGTTCCAGAAGATCCAAGATTAGGAGTTTACCGTGAAGAATTGGCAAACGGAGTATTCCTATATGAAGAAAGACCAGCTGGTAATCGAAAGGATGTAAAAAGTTTCGGAAATTCCAAAAAAATTGTAAATACTGCAAAGGTAATTAAGAACGTCCAAAAGTATCAAAAATATCAAATTGATCAGAAAGCAGTTGTACGGGCCAGGCTTTTCGATATATTAATTAATGATTGGGATCGACATGAGGACCAATGGAGGTGGGCAAGTTTTAAGGAAAAAAAGAAAACCATTTATCGACCTATTCCCCGTGACCGTGATCAGGTGTATTTTGTCAATGAAGGTATGGCTATGTGGCTTGCAACTAAGATTTACCCATTAAGAAAATTCCAAGGTTTTGATCACGAAATAAAAGACTTAAATGGGTTAACTTTTAATGGAAGATTTTTTGACAGATCCTTTATGACCGAACCTGGTATGGAAGTATGGGTTAATATTGCTGAGGATATCCAATTGAATCTGAGCGATGAGGTAATTCATGAGGCAATATCAGAACTCCCATCAAACATCTATGATTCTACCGGTGTTGAAATTGAAGCAAAACTCAGATCACGCAGAGATGACTTAGTGAGATATTCAAAAAAGTATTATCTCAAACTTGCTGAAGCAGTTAATGTAGTGGGAACAGATGATAGGGAATTGTTTGATGTTGAAAGATTTAAAGATGGTAACACTGATGTAACAGTTTATTCCTTAAGTAATAAGAAAGGGAAGCTTCAGGAACAACTATATTCACGAAGTTTCAAACATGATGAAACAATTGAAATCAGATTATATGGCCTTGGCGGCAAGGATAAGTTTACTATCTCCGGATTTGGTAACAAGGGAATAAAAATAAGAGTGATTGGAGGGAAAGGAAAGGATTCCATAATTGATGAGTCAAGAGTAAGGGGTATTGGCAAAATGACCGTTGTGTACGACCGAAACGACAAGACTAATACCATCATAAAAAGTAGTGAAACCAGATTACGTTTGTCGAAAAAGAAATCAGTAAATGAATACGATAGAAAACAATTTCGACATAACCGCTATCTGCCTTATGTGCTACTAGGCTTCAATGCTGATGATGGAATTTCAATTGGTGGAGGTATGAATATTCACAGACATAACTTCCGTGATTCAACATATCATAAGTTCAGTGGAAATTATGCCTTCAAAACAGGAGCATTTGCCATTGGCTATGATGGTCTTTATACGTCAATTTTCAAAACTTTAGATGTTAACCTTGATCTGCAACTAAGTTTGCCTCGTAACGTAGATAATTTTTATGGTATTGGAAACCAGACAAAAAGCACAAAGAATCCTGATTTCTATCATGTTAGATATGAATATGTATGGGCAAACCCTGCTCTCAAACATACCCTAAGTGATAACTTTTACTACTCATTTGGACCATATTACCAATACTTCAAGGTAACGGATACGATTGGTAGATATATTGGACAGGCATATCCTCTGGAGCTTGACTCATCTGCATATGCATCTCATCATTATACTGGTGTTGTTGCAAAGGCAGTAATTGATACAAGAAATAAGACTTTGATGCCCGAAAGGGGAGTTTATTGGGAATCAGACCTAACCGGATACTATAGTATTAATGTCAAAGGAAAGAACTTTTTAAAAGTACAATCCGATCTGAGATTGTTTTTAAGCTTTAGAAGAGATCCACGAGTAGTATTTGCTTTCCGTTTTGGAGGAGCTGCAAATATTGGCGATTATGAATTCTACCATGCTAATTTCCTTGGAGACAGATCTAATCTAAGAGGATTCAGAAGCAACAGATTTGCAGGTGATATAAGCTTTTATCAGAGTACCGAAATACGAGTGAAGATACTTGATATTAAAAGCTATGTTCTAAATGGTCAAACAGGCTTCTATGTTTTTAATGATTTGGGAAGAGTTTGGGTAAAAGGCGAGAACTCAAAAAGTTGGCACGATGGATATGGTATTGGTATGTGGTTAGCACCATTTGATTTTACTGCCTTTACTTTTGCATATAGCCGTTCTTGTGAGGATAGTATGTTAACATTCTCGTTGCGGTTTATGTTTTAATTTTATGAAGTTTAAAAGTATAATGATATGAATAAAATTGAGAAAGATTTGATCAAAGAGGTAGAGAAATATATCACAGATCTCCTTGAAAAGGAACTTCCTAAAGAGATTGTCTTTCATAACCTTGATCATGCCCGCATGGTTGCAGATAGTACCGAATATATTGGCACAGAAGTAGGTTTAAATGAGGATGATTTGAACATCGCTATTATTTGTGCCTGGTTTCATGATACCGGATTTACAGTTAATCCATTGAATCACGAAATTGAAAGTGTAAAAATTGCCACTGAATTCCTTAAGTCACATAGTGTAAGTGAAGTTATCATTGAACATGTCGAGAAAGTAATCCTTGCAACAGCAATGCCACAGAATCCAAAAGATGAAGTAGCAAAAGTTGTATGTGATGCTGACCTTAGGCATCTGTCACAAAAGAACTATCTCCAGATGATTGATGACCTTAGGATTGAATGGAATAATACTTATGAGAATGGATGGAAGAGAAGAAAATTTCTGAATATGTCAGAGAAGTTTTTTAAAACGCATCACTATCATACTGAATTTGCAAAAGAGTTTCTAAATCCTGGAAAACAAAAGAACTTTGAACTATTAAAAAAAGAAATATTTATGCTTGAAAAAAAGAAAGAGGAAAAACTCCTCAATACAAAGAAAAAAAAGAAACAAGGCTATTCAAGAGGTGTGGAATCCATGTTTCGCCTTACTGCCAGAAATCAAATATCATTAAGTTCAATTGCTGACAATAAGTCTAATATCCTAATTTCAGTAAATGCAATTATGCTGTCAATTACCATGACTGTCATGGTGACACGGTTTGATGAATTGCCACAGTTAATTATTCCAACACTGGTGTTCCTTCTTTTCTGTCTTATAACCATTGTATTGGCCATACTATCTACCAGACCAAATATTTCCAAGGGAAGGTTCACGGAAGAAGACATTAAAAACAATAAAGTAAACCTGCTATTCTTTGGCAATTTCTATAATATGAAGTTGGATGAGTATGAATGGGCAATTGGTGAGCTTATGAAAAACGATGATAACCTATATGGAACTATGATAAAAGATCAGTATTTTTTAGGGAAGGTATTGGCTAAGAAATACAGATTACTGAGATGGGCCTATAGTATATTTATGTTTGGAATAATAATTTCAGCATTGACCTTTGTACTTGCATTTATGAATATTTAATCTAACGTGAAATGATAAAAAAAGAAGAAAAACTTATCTCTCTCAAGGAGAGAGTTGATGAAATAATAAATAGAATAAGGGTTCTTGAAATAGAATACGCAGATGAAATAAGTCAGGTTAATCCTATTTACACCAAAAGCGCATTGAACCTTGTTCATTACCTTGGTTTTAGGAGTTTTGATGTTGATGAAATACAGGATCAGTTAAGGGATCTTGGATTACCCAGTTTGTCAAATATTGAAGCACATGTGATGCGAAGTCTGCAAACAATAAGCAGTCTGCTTGGTCACCTCCTTGGTAAGCCAGTTCCAGAAAAGAGAAAGGGGATAATATCTGTAAAAAAGAGCCGAAAGATATTAAATCGTAATACAAAACTCCTATTTGGATATAAATCAAAAAAGAGAAGAACCAGAATAATGGTAACACTTCCAAATACAGCTGCAGAAGACTTTAATTTTGTTAACAGACTGGTAAATCTTGGTATGAATAGCGCAAGGGTAAATTGTGCTCATGATGATCCTACAGTTTGGAAAAAGATGATTGACAAGGTTCACAAGGCAAGTGAAAAGCAGTTGAGAAGCTGTAAAGTGATGATGGATCTGGGAGGCCCAAAACTACGAACCGGGTCTATTGTGCAAGGTCCAAAAATAATACACATTAAGCCTGAGAAAGATGTAACAGGTAAAATTATAAATCCTGCAAAAGTATGGATTGCTCCTCCAGAGTTCCCACCACCTAATGGTTTAACAAACATGCATATACCAGTAAATGAGAATTGGTTTAAGAGAATTAAAAGGGGTGATACCATTCTGCTTGAGGATACTCGTGGTAAAAAAGTGAAGATTATTGTTGAAGGAAGTAAAGACATGGGAAGGTGGGGTTTATGCTATAGTTCAACATATTTATCAACAGGAACAGAGCTTAAAATTTATCGACCAGATAATACTGAAAAAATTACTGACAAGGTTGGTGAACTCATGCCAATTGAGCAACATATTACGCTTAAAACAGGGGATTATCTGTTTTTACATAAGGACCAAAAACAGGGCGAGCCTGCAAAATTTGATGAGGAAGGGAATCTTATTCAATATGCACATGTTTCCTGCACACTTGCTGAGATATTTGCTGATGTTGTAATTGGCGAAGCAATTTTCTTTGATGATGGTAAAATTGAAGGGGTGATTGAGGATGTTAGCTCAGAAGAATTAAAGATAAGAATTATCTATGCCCGTGATACAGGGGCTAAGCTAAAGGCAGATAAAGGAATAAACCTGCCTAATAGTAACCTGAAAGTTAGTGGGTTAACCAATAAGGACAAGGTGGATATGGAATTTGTTTCTAAGTATGCTGACACTGTGAATTTTTCATTTGTAAATGATGAAAATGATGTTCAGGAGTTGTTGGATGAGTTAAGCAAATACGAATCAACGATTGGGATAATATTGAAGATAGAGACTCAGAAAGGTTTTAAGAATCTTCCAAGAATCCTTCTTAGGGCAATGCAAACCTATCCAGTTGGTGTAATGATTGCCCGTGGTGATCTTGCTATTGAAACCGGATGGAAAAACTTTGCAAGCATTCAGGAAGAAATAATTCGAATATGTGAGGCAGCCCATATCCCAGATGTGTGGGCAACTCAGGTTCTGGAAAACCTTGCAAAGAAAGGTGTACCATCAAGAGCTGAAATTACCGATGCTGCTCTTGCGCAAAGGGCCGAATGTGTTATGCTTAATAAAGGAGTTTATATTGAAAAAACAGTAAAAATGCTTGACAGGATTCTTCGACGGATGCAAAGTTTCCAGAGGAAAAAGGAGACTATGCTTCCAAAACTGGATGATGCTGATAAACTGCAACTTTCCCACGACAGATTTAATATTTAGCCATCCCATCTGTGAGTAACAAGAATTAAATAGTCTATGCGTTTTTACACATACTTATTTTAAACTAAAACACTAATTGAGTTTGAGAGTATTCATTGTTTTAATACTTATATTATCATATGTCGGGATTGTCAATGGACAAAATTCCGATAAGAAAAATCCACAGGTTTATAGGCTGAATTATGCATTTGAAATACCTGCTAGTGTTGGCTTATATATCGTTAACTATTATGGGTTACAAATATTAAAGAAAAAGGATCCCCTTGACAGTCTTAGGGTTATGAACCTAAATAAAAACAATGTATGGTGCTTTGACCGAATTGCATTGGAGCAAACCTCATCACAACGACAAAGTGCTCAAAATATATCTGACTGGGGGCAGAATATTGCAATTTTTACTCCCATTTTACTTGCCATTGATAAAGATATAAGACAAGACTGGTTTGAAGTTGCCTTGCTCTATTTGGAAGCACAGGCAATAAACACAAATTTATATACATGGGGAGGTCCAATGTTTACAACTCGAATCCGACCGGTTGCCTACTATGATGATGTTCCAATGTTGGAGCGGACGGCAAGAGGAAATACAGATTCCTTTTTTAGTGGACATACCTCAGCAACTGCGACTGCCTCTTTCTTTATGGCTAAAGTAATCAGCGATTATCATCCTGAACTTGGAGCAAAGAAATGGTATCTATTTGCTGCTGCATTGGGACCACCTGTTTTTGTAGGTTTCTTCAGATATAATGGCCTAAGGCATTTTCCTACAGATATTATTATGGGTACCGCTATAGGTGCAGCAGTAGGGGTACTTGTACCTCATCTTCATAAAATCACAAATAAGAATAATAAGAATTTGTCAATTGTACCTTATACTGGAAATTACTCAGGTTTATTGATTTCGTTGAGGTTCTAAAGTTTCCGTGTATCTCAACAAAGAGAAGGAAATGGGTTTCTATTTCAATACTAGAATAGAACAATAATTGGCCCTTTGATGGAGCCTAGGGGAGAATAGGATTGTTAGCAAACTTTTAGTTTGAAACTGTTCTTTGGATTGTCGATTTTTCATAGAAGTATTTATAAAATTTCTCCTCCACAAATACATCAAGTAGAAATCAGCAAAAGTTTTAAGTAAGCCATAAGTGCTTCAAAAAAAAAGAGTTTATTGATTGGTATGTAGCGCATTAGAGAAATAATAGTTGGTGATGTCTATTTGCAAAACACAATAGTCATTCTTTGACTGTCAAACAAAAGCTAAGCGATTCTATTCCTCCATCATTTATGTAGTTTTACAAAATCATCCTTCTAAATCATCCTCAGGGATGATTTTTTTTTGCCTGCTACACCCGTACTTTGTATCAGTAAAATTGATAAAAAAATGAAGAATAAAATAATCATAAAAATTCAAGGACACCTTAATGAAACCTGGAAAGACTGGTTCGATGGTGTTGAATTCAGCTACGAAGAAAACATAACTGTGTTGATCTGCGAAAATAAAGACCAGGCTTATGTCCATGGCCTACTGAATCAAATTAGGGACTTAAACCTAAAACTTGTATCTGTGAATCCTTATAAAGAAATCAAATAAACTTAGAAATGATGAAGCGACAAATACTTAGAAGACGGATATCAACTATTGCATTTTTCTTATTCCCTGCAACTTTCGTTTATTTTTCACCCTATGTGATTGTTGATGCAAGTACCAGAGGAATTATATGTGGTAGCTTTTTTATGTTCATCCTGTTATTTATACAGGCATTGTTTTTAGGCAGAGCCTTTTGTTCTTGGGGATGTGCTTTAGGAAGTGCTCAAGAAATCTTATCTCCGTTAAAGAAGAAGTTTGCCATAAAAGGCAGAATAATAAAGTGGTTCATATGGGTGCCCTGGATTATCGCCATCATTGTTATTGATATAGTTAATGGCGGATATCAGGAAGTAAACCCCTTGTTCAGAACAAACTATGGTTTTTCACTTGGAAGTATATATACCGCCATAGCTTATATGTGTGTACTACTTGTTTTACTGTTGGCTCAGTTTTTCATTGGCAAAAGGTCTTTTTGCCGACATATTTGTTGGATTGCACCTTTTATGATTCTGGGAACAGAACTCCAAAAGCTTTTAAAAACACCATCTCTGAAATTAGTTAAAACAGATAGCACCTGCATTAGTTGCAAAAGATGTACTAATAATTGTTTGATGGGGCTCGATGTTGAAAATATGATTAGAACCAATAAAATGGCAAATTCTGAATGTATTCTCTGTGGAAACTGCGCTGATGTTTGTAACAAAGAATGCATAAAACTAAAGATAGTCAAATAACAAAAGATTACAAAGAGATGGTAAATCGATTTTCCGAAACATTAAGTGCAGAGTTTGAAGAATACTTCAAAATAAAAGATAACTGCAGAAAAGAGCTCCTAATTTATCTCTTTGATGCCTTGAATGAAATTGAGGTTCCGAAAAATTCGCGAATTCTTGATATAGGGTGCGGAACCGGAGTACCAACTCTTGCTTTGGCTTATCGATATCATGGCAAAATAAAAGCTATTGATATTAATATAAATTCCCTAAGCTATTTCAAAAAGAAAATCAGGAACAGCGGTTATGACAATAGAATTGAACTTGTTAACACTTCCCTTTTTGAATTACCGACTGATGAAACATATGATCTTGTTTTAGCGGAAGGCGTTCTGAATGTTGTAGGTTTTGAGAAAGGATTAAGAGCCTTAGTTAAAGTAGGAAGGAAGGAAGGATTTATTATAATTCATGATGAAAAAAAGAGCTTACACGAAAAAGCTATGCTATTCGAACAAAATAATTGTAAGATAATTGATTCAATATTTCTATCTGAGGAAATATGGTGGAATAATTATTACAAACACCTTAAAAAACAATATAGCCAGATAAAGGATACAGTTCTACTAAAATTATTTAAGCCTGATATAAATGAGATTCATGCCTTTAAAAAGAATCCATTATTATTTCAGTCGGTATACTATGTTTTAAAAATCCAATAATAAATATTATGAACAATCAAAAATCAAATCAAACAACCCGAGAAAGGGCAAAAGCAAGAGTTGAATTACGAATTCACTTAATCAATTACATCCTTATAAATGTAATTCTTGTAGTTATTAACTTAACTCTAACTCCCGGGTATATATGGTTTATATGGCCACTTTTGGGTTGGGGAATTGGTATCATCCTTCATGTTTTAAATGTTTTCCATCAAGGAATATTCAGCATTAAAGAGCGAATGATCGAAAAAGATATGAAGAAAGAAAATTATTTAAGTAATCAATCTAACAATAACAGGAGGTAATTATGAAAATAGTAGCAATTTGTGGAAGTCCACGTAAAGGAAACACCTACAGGGTACTCAAAACAATGAAAGAAAATTTCCCTATAATTGACTTTAGGATTTTAATGCTGAAAGATCTGAATTTTGAGTTATGTAAGGGATGCTACAGCTGCGTTATGAAGGGTGAAGAAAAATGTCCAATCAAGGACGACAGAGATATGATCCTCAAGGAAATGACAGAATCTGATGGCGTAATCTTCTCATCACCTGCATACTCACACATGGTTTCAGCACTTATGAAGAACTTTTTTGACAGGTTTGGGTATTTGGCCCACCGTCCTCAGTTTTTCGATAGTTATGCAATGCCTTTAACAACCGGCTCTGGTTACGGGGCAGAATTCGCGATTCATTATATGGATAAAATGGCTAAAGTATTTGGTTTTGAAGTTGTGCCACCACTGGATCTGAACGTCAGACCCGGAAAACAAAGTGAGGAATCTGTCCAAAATAATAATAGAAAGGCAATTAAGGCTTTTAAGGTATTCATTTCTAAAATTGAAAAAGGGGTAAGGACAAAGCCAAGCATGAATTATTTAGTCCCGTTTCATATTTTTAAACTAGTTTCTGAGCTTGATTCAAAAACGTTTTATGCCGACTATGAATACTACAAGAACAAGAATGATTACTATTACGACACTAAGATTAGCCCTTTAAAAACCTTTATTGCAAAAAGAGTAGCACGAAAAAAAATACTAGGATAATGGAAACGAAATTCAGAAAAAGCCCACCAATATGTCTGTTCATATCAATTGGAAGATTGATTCGCGGACAACTAAAGCTACCAAAGCTTTACTTAGAGAATACTTTAAAAATGGATGATGGTCAGGAGTATACAATTTTCAGGCACATAACTGCGCATCCGTTAAGAGAAACCGAAGCTGCCACGACCTTTATCGTTCGCTTCAAATTTGCTCGATTATCACACAATGCAAATAGAATAGCTTCGATAATTCCAATGCTTTTAATTACCGGTTTCCCGGGTTTTCAAACCAAAATTTATACAGTAAACAAAAAAAATGGCTATTGGCAGGGAATGTACCAATGGAAAACCCAAAAGCACCTTGAAGATTATTTGAATTCCTTTGTATATAAAATGATGAATAAAAGAGCAATACAAGAAACGATAAAGTCTTTTCAAAGTGAGAACAAATCTTTGGATGCTTTTATTAAAGAGAAGGTTAAAAATAAATAAAGAATGTACAAATGTCAAGTCGTTGAAACTGTGCATAAGTCCAGTTCCGGGTCTGCTAATACACTCGTCCATCAGGCTTTTGTTTATCTAAAAAGTTACTGATCCGTTAGCTTTTTTATAACCTCATCAATAATAGTATCTACCTGTTTTCTTCTATATTGCATTACCCACCTTGGATGTGGAAGTGGGATTATTCTATCAAAAAGCTTCAATTCAAGATTTAGCATTTTGAGGTATTCGTAGTTCTTTCCCATACCTAGGCAATAGCATGTTCTAGAGGTAATACCAAGCCCTATCTGATCAATAAGGTTTTTAACTATATAAGATTTCAATGCTTTCTCAAGTTCCTTGGAATCATAATAGTTGAAGTTTTTGTTATCCTTAACAAAGCCTAATGGACTTACCGATCCAATATAAAAATGCTTGTAGAAGTGATCGGGACCTCCCATCTGATTTATCAACCTATAAATAAATTCCGATGATATCTCCTTCCTTTTTTGCATATCATTTTCAATACCGCATTCTTCATCAAGTACAACAGGATCAGTAAAGGGAATTCCTGTTATTCCTGCTCCAAATCTTCCCGGATTAATACCCAGAATTAAACTACGTCCCCTACTGTCGTCAAAATATTTGTCATAAAACTTTCTGCAGAGCTCCACAACTTTATTCTCCCCATAAGGGTTTAATACTTCTATTCCATTGGGTAATGTACCATCAATTCTTTGCTTAAGGTAAAAATCAATCACTCTATGGTTAAAATTCATCTATCGTTTTTTTATTAACACCACAAACTAAATAAAATAAGTTGATATTCATTATAATTTCTAGAACTATTGTTAATTTTGAGGATTAGAGATCAAACTAGAAAAGAAACTATACTAAATCAAACAAACTATTTCTACTCATTATACTATTGAAACACATATTTTAGTAAAATTACTTAATAAAACAGAGTAAGATGAAAGTATTGTTTAACAGTAAATTTCTAAATCACAATGAAGCCAGTTCTGCCGAAGGATCATACAGGATAGATCAATTTCCTGATAAATATGAAAATTCAGATGCTGATGGAGAAAATTATATTACTCTGATTCACACAGAACAATACAAGGAAAAGATCAAACAAGCATGTTTAAATAATGATACTTTGGCAGAGGTTGACCTTACTCCCGGAAGTTATGAAGCTGCTAAATCTGCTATTGGTTTAACAATTGAAGCTAGTAAAAATGGAGATTTTGCGGTTGTTCGCCCACCTGGTCATCATGCCGGTAGAGAAAAGGCTGCAGGATTTTGTTTCTTTAACAACATAGCCATCGCTACCCAAAAACTTGTGGATGAGGGCAAAAGGGTTTTTATATTTGATTTTGACGGGCATCATGGAGATGGAACACAGGCAATATTCTACGAAAGTGATAAGGTGCTATTTTGTTCTATTCATCAGTTATGGGCATTTCCGTACAGCGGATTTGCTGAAGAAAAAGGTAGTGGAAAAGGTGAAGGGTTTACATTGAATCTACCACTAATTTCTGGTGCTAGTGATATGGAATTTTACGACAAACTCAATCAAGCTATTAAAGCAGGAAAAGAGTTTAATCCTGATATTGTTGCTGTTTCAGCTGGATTTGATGCTTATGAAGATGATATAATTCTATCCTTAAAGTACTCACAAAAAGCATTCTACGAATGTGGTCTCAGATTAAGAAGAGCTTTCCCAAATATATTTGCAGTTCTGGAAGGTGGTTATCACAAAGACCTTCTGGAATGTGTTGAAGCTTTTGTTGAAGGAATAAATGTTGGCGCTCGTCCCCGAAAGAATTTATTCGATTCTGATATGTCGATTGGATGATCAGATAATTGGGTGATCTTCATTAAACTTCACCAATCTTGATTCAAGATCTACCATCTGATCATGCTTGATTAAGGATGTACATGCACGAATTCCTTCTTCCCTTTCACTTCCTGTGATTAAGAGTGAAATAGCACTTATTCCATAATAAATCATCTCATCAAGCAATTGTTCAGCGGTCATGCCAGGATAAGAAAATGTAAAGTAAAATCCGTGAGCAATTGGTTGATCAATATCAGTGTGATAAACAATTTCAAATCCATTATCAGTAAAAAGCTTTTTCATTATTTCAGCTTTCTTACCGTAATCTTTTACTTCCTCAACAAAGTTCAAGTCACCGTCATTTGCGGCTTTCAACATTGCCATTAATGCGTATTGAGCTGAGTGTGATGTTCCTGAGCTTAGAGGATACATGGTTCCAAATACCATTGCATATCCAAATTCATCGGATGGATAATGCTCGAGGAGGTTTTCAAATCTGCTTTTAAACAAATTATTGGAAATCACCATCATACCAATTCTTTCTCCAGCATAACTAAAGGCTTTTGAACTGGAAATAAACAGAATATAATTATCTGTATATCTGGCAACTGTAGGTTGATATGGAGCAATACCTGGTTTTGAATAATCTTTACGGAAATCCATCCCAAAATAGGCAAGGTCTTCCATTATCACAACATTATACTTAGTTGCCAGTTCTCCAATTATTTTCAGTTCATCATCGGTAAAACAAATCCATGAAGGATTATTGGGATTTGAATACAAAACAGAATGTATTTTACCGGAACTAAAATATGATTCAAGTTTTTCTCTGAGAGCCGCTCCCCTATAATTATATACATCGAAACTTTCAAATTTTAATCCAAGAACACGATGTTGCATTTTGTGCACAGGAAAACCAGGATCGATAAATAATGTCGTATCACGTTCTTCAAATAATCTGCTCAGCATTAAAAACGAAGCAAATCCGCCTTGCATTGATCCAACGGTTGGAATACACCCCTCTTCACGAACATCAATATTCATGAACATTTTCACAAATCGACTAATCTCAGTCTTGAGAGGCTTAATCCCCTGAATATCCGGGTAAATAGCAGCAACGCCATTTTTCAAAGCATCAATTTGTCCCTGTACTCCAATTTCTGATGGTGGCAAACCGGGAACTCCCATTTCCATTCTGATAAACTTTTCACCTGTTGCACCTTCGATTTCATCAACAAGTTTTTTTATTTCACGTATTGAAGCTTTTCCAACTGACTTAAGTCCGCTGGCAACTATTTTTTCTTTAACAGTATCAAAATGAATGGGAGTATTTCTCATAATATTCTTTTGCTTTATAAATTAATTAATTCTTAATTCACTGAACTCTGTTTTTCTTCAACTTTATATTTGAATCTCCCATCACATCTGCAATAGCAAGTATTGTTCCCAGAGCAATTCCCAATAATGCTGCAAATAGCACTTGGAAATCTACCGGTAATAAAAACGTAATTGTATGAGCAGGAATCCAAAACAAAGGAATAGTTTTCTTCAAAACAAAATTCCACTGAATATTCCAGTCCAAATCTACAAATAATTTCCTAAAATTAAATGGTGTAAATAACCCTTTAACAGTTCCTCCAGTTTTTAATATATGCATGTCGGTCATGCGATGAAATGTCATCATTATTGGAGCATACAATATATTCATTAACAAGCTTATGCAGAATGCAACAAATAATTTCTTAACTGTAAATGTGTTAAACATTGAAGCTACTGCATTTTCAACACCCATAGATTGAAGCAATTCGGGAGTATAGGTGGCAAAAAACACCATTGCAACTTTTATGGTTATACCAAGAAACCCCCAAACAATCATCCTTGGAATTACACCGAAACCTTTTTTATAATATGAACCAGTTTTAATTCTCAGTCCAATAATTTCACCAAGTGTTGACAGCACAGCAAACTTAATAAATGCAGTAATTAATGCGTAATCGTGGTTAAAATTGATATAAAAATCATATACCTGGCTTACTACGAAAAATGGAATAAACAATAGTATAACACCACTTATAAAAAGAGCATCAATTTTTTTCATAACCGAATGGAATTCTGTGCTTATTTTTTTGAAACTTTAATTCTTGCATCAACAGCAACAACCTCTTTGCTACTTCCCAATAGTGGGTTTAAGTCAAGTTCCTCAATCTCTGGAGCATATTTAACCAATAATGATAAGCGGGTTATTATTTCTGCAAACCTTGTTTCATTTATTGGATCCATACCTCTTACGCCTTCAATAATCTTGTAACTACGGAGCTTCTTCATTTCTCCAAGAACCTGAGAACTGTTGATTGGTGCTAGTAATGCTCTTACATCTTTCAGTACTTCTATAAATATACCACCGAGTCCAAACAGGATCATATGTCCAAATTTGTCTTCCTTCTTAACACCTGCAAATAATTCTGTTCCGGAAAGCATAGGTTGCATCAAAACACCTGTTGCTTCTGGTATTTTCATCATCCTAGCCATCTCTGTTGTAGCAATCTCAATATTCTTGATATTTAGAACAACACCGCCAACATCTGATTTATGAACCGGTCCAATAACTTTCATTACCAATGGAAAACCTACTTCAGTACAGGCTTTTGATAAATCTGATAATGAATCAATTACAGCTTCTTTTGCTCGTGCAATCCCAGCAGCATCAAGAAGTTGTTGAATTTCATTTGGAGTGATGTAACCATCTGAACAATGATCAATTACTTCTCTAATTATAGTAACATCAAGATCAAATTCATGAGTTAAACCTGACACAGGTTTTGGAGTTTTATAAACTCTTACCAATGCATTTCCAAGAGTTACCTCATCGGGAAAGTAAACACCTCCCTGATCAACGAAATATTCAACCTCTTTCTTCGCTGTTAGAATGGAAGGTAGTACCGGGTAAATCGGTTTTTTACTTTTTTCAATCTTTTTATAAAGCAGATCATATACTTCGGTTATGTCGCACAGTCCGGGAGTACCAAAAATAACAACCATGGCATCGATATCATCGAAACTATCATTAACATAATCAATGATTGTTCCCAGTTGCTCGGCTGTTCCAGTAGCAAGAAAATCTATTGGATTTGCCACAGATGAACCCGGAAACAACTCATCCTTAAGCTTCTCAGCAGCTTCACCTGATATTTCTGGTACCGCAAGTCCGCCATTTGATAATGTATCAGTCAACATTACAGCCGGACCACCGGCATGAGTTATTACTGCTATATTTTTTCCCTTAAGCTCGGGATACATAAATACAGAAGCTACGCTGATTAAATCCTCACGGCCATAGCATCTTACAATTCCTGCTTTTCTGAACAATGCATCTACGGCAACATCTGAACTTGCTAAAGCTCCTGTATGAGAAGAGGCCGCCCTGCTTCCTGCTTCAGATGCTCCTGCTTTAACAGCAGCTATTCTACATCCTTTTTTAATTAAAGAAGTAGCATGTTTTAACAGCATTTCCGGCTTGTCAATTGTCTCCAGATAAAGTAGCTTAACCCTCGAATCTGTTTCAGGATTAAAGTTCTCGTCAAGATGCTTCAGAATTTCCTCAACGCCAAGCTGAGCAGAATTACCAACAGAATATACATTAGCGAACTGAAGCCCTTTAGGTATTCCTGCCTCCATAATGAAACAAGCAGTTGCTCCTGAACCTGAAATAAAATCACATCCCTGTGGATTAAGTTTTGGAATAGGTTGAGTGAATATACTTGCGTGTTGTGGAGTTAATATTCCAACACAGTTAGGACCAATTAATGAGCCTTTAACCTTGTTAATTGCTTCAACAACTCTATCTTCAAGAGCCTTACCTTCTTCGCTTTCTTCGCTATATCCTGCAGAAATAATGATAAAAGCTTTGGTTCCTCTTTTTTGAGTCAGAAACTCTACAACATCGGGAGTATATTTTGCAGCAATTGCGATAACAGCAAGTTCAACATTGGGTAACTCTTCCGGAGTTTTATAACTTACTATCCCCTGAACACTATCTGCTTTTGGGTTTAATACATATATATCACCATCAAAAGTATTGTCAATTAGGTTCTTTAGAATCTTTCCGCCTGGCTTGGCTATATCATCTGATCCTCCAACGATTACAATACTTTTTGGGTGAGTTAATTCTCTTGTTATCATTTCTAAATTTTTGAGACGGCAAAATTAGGAATTAATGCAGTGCAATCGTGTGAAAAAGTATATTTATAATTATTAAAGAGAGGGGATGATGCCCTAGGATAGATGAACGAAATAGGAAGTCCGAATAAGGCTATTTGCTGTTTGGAATTTGGTGTTAGAGATTCTAAGGATCAAAAATCAAAGCTAAACTCCAATATGGAGCTCTTTGAAAAATGAAGAGGCCTTAACAAGTGCTATGGTACCAAGATCTTTATAAAGATAATCTGCACGTTCGATAAATTCCATTTCTCTACCTTCCTGAACATCAGCAAGTCCAAGAAAAATAAGATCAGCACTCTCGGATTCCTGTTTAATAACCTGATTTACTGGCAGTTGTTTATCATTATTTATGATTCGTATTTCAGCTTTCATTCTCATATTATCAAGAACATGTTTTGAATCGCTGATGATCTGCTTCTCTCGTTTCTCGTCATTATTAATGACCATTAGCCTGATATTAACATTTCTCCATTCATATGATAATCGAATGAATTTGATTAATGAGAGCACCAGATTCCCATTATTTGATCCACCCCGCCACCAAATATCGATTTGCCCGTAATTTCCAAACTTTCTCAACAGATCATAATCCAACAATACAATATTAAGATCAAGATCACCAAGATATTTTAACAATTTAGCGAAGCCCACCGGATCATCAGTTTGACGTGCCCAGCCGAGTAATATTGTATTGGGTTCTACACCTGAGAATCCATAAGTTGCAGCTATACTTTTCATTCCTGCATAAATATTACTGCACTCCTGACGTCGCGAAAAGATGCCTTCATCACCACTCATTTCATCCTCAGGAATTGCCTGTTTATGCTTTGGAAATAGTACCTTAGATGTATTATTAGGGATTAGATCGAAATTAGAAATTAAACCATGCTGGCCAACAAGATATTTTGCAAATTCAATTAAATGTGGCCGGTTGCTTTTACCTCCACTAAACAGTAGAATGTTTGCCCTCCAGTTTCTTTCATCAAGCTGCTTTTGATCCATTTTTGTCAGCATAGTCCTTAATATTGAGGCCCACACACTCTGCCATACATCTCCCACCGCAAGACTCAATTGCTTTTTCCTGATAAAATAATATATCAGAATTAATACAACCATTGCTCCAAGCATAGAAATAACATCCAATTGTATCATTACGAAGAATGTGGCTATAAATCCAAGAATGCCTACCCAAATGGGTATTTTAAAGGATGGACGGAAATCAGTACTAGCCCATTTTTCAAGAGCAAATGAGATATTAATAAACCCATAAGCAGTAAGATAAAACATGGAAACTACTCCTGCAATGATATTTAAATCGCCAATTAATATTCCAAGTTCTGCGAGTACAAATGTAAATATCAGGGCATTACGGGGTTCATTATTGGGACCATGACCAACTCCAAGAATCTTTGGGATTATCTTATCCTGTGCAACAGCCTGCAATATTCTCGGTCCTCCCAGTATTCCTCCAAGTGCAGATGATAATGTTGCTCCCCATACTCCGGCGATTACGAGAAATGGAATCCAGGCTACTTTTACAAGGAAATTATAGTCACTTTTCAATAGTTCATGATCCACGTTAAACCAGAAAAGCAGAGCTAATCCGATATACACAATGAATCCAACAACAATGGAGAACAATGTTCCCGATGGTATATTTTTTTTTGGATCGATCAAGTCGCCCGACATAGCTATACCCGCAGTAAATCCAGTTACAGCAGGGAAGAATATTGCAAATATTTCGACAAAGGAAAATTCTCGTTGCGGAGCTGAAATAATTGCCTCTGATGTTGAATAATCTCCGGAAAATATAGTTATACCAACAACAATTGATATAAGTGAGAGCACTATGGTTCCCAGAATAATGAACTGAGTTTTTATGGCAGTATCAGTACTTATGAGTGCAATAACAACAAGTAATGCTAGTACAATTGTTCCTGTTATTCTTACATGATACAAAGTAATAGTCTCAATACCAATTAGATTACCTACAATATCAAGGGATAGAAAATTTTCTGTAAAACCAACAATATAAAGAGCTATGCTTAAGGCAGTTCCTATAAACAAAGTAATTCCAATGGAACCTCCCATAGGTAGTCCCAGTGACCTGGAAAGGATATAATAAATACCTCCAGCCTTAATTTTTTTATCAGTAGCAATCGATGATACACTTAATCCTGTTGTTACCGAAATTATATGTGCAAGTACAATTATGGCAATAACTCCAGCCAATCCAGCCACACCTGTTACCCATCCAAGACGCAAATACATTATTACGCCAAGGATAGTTAAGATGGATGGAGTAAATACACCCGAAAAGGAACCGAACTTTTTTGGTTGTGGAGTCATGTATTATAGATATTAGTTAAGTAGTCACTGCTAATTTATTAGATAGTTTCAACTTTAGAAATGTAAACTACACCTCTGTCTCTTAATCCTGACAGCATGAAATTAACAACATCTTCATCTTTACCGAGCATTTCACCAAGACTAACACCAGTTTGAGTATACTTATTCTCGGCAATAAGTCGTAATGCCGTTGTAGCTGTATAACCCGTTGTACGAGCCATTGAGTGAATATCTGACTCATTACAATATTCATCATAAAGATCAAAACTATAACGTTTTCTTTCTCCTGATTTCATACCCTCTACAATAATTCTCATTACTGTTAAATCTTCTTCGCCTTTGTTCAGCTTCCAGCTGTCGAATAACAATGCCGAGGTAAAATCAAGTGGTGAAACTTGTTTACCTGCAATCTCAATTGTATCGGGATTAAAAAAACCGTTGTCACTCAGAAGTTTAATCTTCTCAGCATAACCAGGATATCTTAGTGTTTTTTCAACCATATTTTCAGCCTTAATTGTGAACAGAAGTGAGCGTAATCCATCACTATTAAATGCCTCAAGGGACCCTACTTTGTCAAATTCAAGTAACTCCGTTTCAGTTAGTGGCGGAACAGTTATTATCTTTCCATTTCTCACTATCCTTGCCGGACGAGTATATTCTTCAATCACATCAGAAGGTGAAAATACAGCTTTGTACTCCCATGGTTTAGTTCTAACTTTAGGTAAACCACCAACGTAGATTTCAACATTTTCAACGATATCAAGTTTGGAAGCCGCATATCCTGTTAATAAATTACTCATCCCCGGAGCTACACCAATATCACAAATTACCCTTACACCGTTTTCTTTTGCAAGGTCGGATAAACTAAAAACATCTTCGGGGTAAAATGCAATATCTACTACATCTTTCTTCGCTTCAATACAGGACTTCAATGTCTCAAATCCCATAAATCCAGGAACAGCATTTATCACAAAATCAAAAGGTTGAATTAATTTAAGCAACTCAGATATATTACTTAAATCACATTTGGCAGTGGTAATTCCTTTATCAGATACCAGCTTTAATCGCTTTTCACTCAAATCGGAAAGCGTTACTTTGTAATCACTGTCTTTGGCCAAATCAAGTGCCATTGGTAAGCCCACCAATCCCGCACCAAGTACTATTACATTTTTGTTCATTTAAAGAAATATTTTAAATCAAATATACTAACAAAAGTAAACGTCAAATGCGGAATATCTCCAAATTTCTTAACTGGTTAATTATCTGAATATTGCTATGCGCATTTAAATTTAATGTGCTTTTTGTCGTTTTTATTCGCATTTTGTCGTACCTTTGTGGGAAATAGGAATTATGAACCATAAATATACATTAAATGAACCCTCAATATCGTATTCAGCAATGGACGATATAAATGCTTATCATATAATTAAAGCAATTAAAAACGGTATACAGTTCAATTTCTTTGAGAAATTAACAGCAAACATATCTTTTAGTCTCAGAGAATGGGCATGTTATTTACACTTGTCAGAAAGGTCGATGCAACGATATAAAAAGGAAAGAGGCAGATTTAGTGCATCAACATCAGAAAAAATCGTGTCGATTGCAATGCTTAACAAATACGGAGTAGAAGTTTTTGGAAATCAGGAATCATTCAACATTTGGCTTAATGCAGTTAATTTAGGTATGGGTAATATCAAGCCGAAAAGCTTGCTTGACAGCTCATTTGGAATTCAAATGATCAAAGAAGAGTTAACTCGAATTGAATACGGTATTTTGTCATGATTGTATTCAGACTGACAAAACAAAAGTATGCCAGTGATATGAGTGGTAAAGGAGCCGAAAAGGTTGGTGGCAGATGGAATAGTAGGGGAATTGCAGTAACCTACACCAGTGATTCAAGAGCATTGTGTATGGCTGAAGTTGCGGTTCATACTCCACTAGGTATCCTTCCTGAAGATTATTATTTGGTGTCGATCCGTATTCCAGATGAACTAAAAATAACTTCAATTGAAGAAAAGGAACTTCCCCATAACTGGAGAAATATACCATATAGCAGATCGACTAAACTATTGGTAGATCAAATCATTCTAAAAAACAAAGCTGCAATAATTAAAGTTCCCAGTGCAGTTGTTGATGGCGATTATAATTATCTCATTAATCCCATGCACAAGGATTCAAATAAAATTGAAATAATTAAATCTGAAAAGTATACTTTTGATAACAGGCTGTTTAAAAGATAAATAGCACTTAATATTGACTTAAATTAAGATTCGAGTTCGATAACGGTAATTTCCGGAAGCATGCCGATACGGCCAGGGTACCCGATTGATCCAAGTCCACGATTTACATAGATATACCGTCCTGTTTTGTTCTTATCTTCATATAATCCTGCCCAATGTTTGTACATATATTTTGCAGGACTCCATTTCATATCTTGGGTTTCTATTCCAAACTGGAAACCATGTGTATGTCCTGATAATGAAAGGTCTATATTATAATCCCCCGGAATTACGACTTTTTCCCAATGAGAAGGGTCATGTGTCATTAGTATTTTAACATCAGTATTTTCTGTACCAATGATTGCCTTATCAAGATCGCCATATTTTGGAAATCTCGGATTTGCACCCCAGTTTTCCACACCAATCAAAGCCATATCGCCTTCATCAGAATGAAATATGATATTTTCATTATTCAGTAACTTCCACCCTATCCTATCAAAGAAATCATATAAGTCAGTCATATTTTTTCTCTTTGATTTTTCAGATGGCCATGAAACATAATTTCCATAATCATGGTTTCCCAGAACTGCATAAACGCCAAGTTTAGCTTTAAGCTGAGAAAGAATATCTTCATATCCAATTACCTCATTAGTAGCATAGTTTACCAGATCTCCGGTGAAAAGAATTACATCCGGTTTAACTTCATTGATGATATCCACTGCACGTTGCAAAGGTTTGGCAGAAGTCCAACTACCGAGATGCATATCGGAAATTTGAACTATTTTGAATCCATCAAATGATGCCGGAAGATTACCAAGTTTAAGTTTCTCGAAATGCACTTTAAACTCATAGGCCCATTTCAACATACCGGTAAACATAGTTCCAAGAACCAATCCACCAGTTACAAATCCAACATACTGAAGGAATTTACTTCTTGTGATTCCTTTGTCAACATTATCCTCAATAACCTGTGCTCTCTTCTTTTTATTTGAAACAACAAATAGTTTCTGAATAACTCTAACGATATCCGAAAGAATCAAAAAGGTAATTGGTAAAATTTTTGCAGTATAAAAGCTCAGAATAATTCCAATAATATACGTTCGCAATACATCATTCCAATGGATAATAGAATAAAAATAAGAGCCTGTAACGAATAACGCTAATAATATTAATGGCAACCAGTAAATAGAGATAATTAGTATTCTAAGCCAGTTACGGTAATTGAAAACCTGTTTCTTTAGTGATGACCATAGATAGAAATCTGCAAGGATCAGTACAACCAGAAATATATATTGCCCAGAATACCTTGGCATACTAAATGACACCAGAAAATACCCTGCAATAAGTAGTAATAATACTATGAGATAGTTATACTTAAACTTCATCAAATAAGGTCTTGGTTGTAATAGTGTTCTTCGAACGCGTATTAATAGCAGTTATTGCAATAACAATCAGTCAATTATTAAACAGTTTTCAAAATTGCGGCAAAAGTAATTTATTTTTTGATATGATGTAATTTGGATGAGAGAAGACAAAAGACAGACGACTGAATATGGGAGATAAATAGCTCCATACTTCCATATGACAAATTACCAATAATATAAAAGATTAACAACCAACTACAATCTTTGATATTCAAATGTGGGAAAACCTTTTTCTCCGGTTTCGGGATTGTAGAAGTTTACGAACCTTAACTTGTAGTAATATGATTTACTGTCTTTTATAATGTAATTATAGTTCAATCTGACTTCATAACGTATATCACCTGTATTAACATCACCTACTAACTCTTTCCAATTATAGCCAATTTTATCAAAATTATAGGAGAAATCAATTGAAGCTGTATCTGCCAGAGATATTTCATTAAAGATAAGGTTTGTATCAAGAGCTACTTTTACATTTCCGTATTGCTGTAGCACTCCTGTTACTAAATATGGATAAGATTCACCTTCATTAGTATATAGCATTGTAGTATACTGCGTAAACAGCAAGTCCCAATCAGTAACCGGAGGTTCAAATTGATCAGCACTCTCTTTTATAAAACTAAATTGTTTGAATAAGTGTATACTATCTTTTGATACGACTGCATCAACTACCTTGTTATCATCCTCACTTACAAACGAAAAGTGGAAAGAACCTTTCTTGTAAGCTGTAAACTTAACCTTAACAAGTCCAAGTTGTACACCCATTGCATTGATTCCCCGATTTATAACCCAAACTTTATCATTGTATGAAGTATCGCCATTATTGATGGATATCCAATCAAAAACAGCAAGTGAATCAATATCACCTGTAGATCCATCAAACTTCCATTGAAAGCCAACAGTATCAATATTATCCAGAATATCAGTGTTATTTGATAATGCTGCTAATGCGAAGTTCGCAGTATTTAAACGAATTACGGTTGATGTATCGAGGCATTCAAAATTAAGATCAAAAGCTGAACGCTCATTAAGTCCTGAAATTTCTGATGTACCTAGATTATAGTAAACCTGATTTGAGTAATACATTGTCATTGGGATAACCCCAACGATGACATCACCAGGTTCATGTTTCGGTACCATTTGATCTTTTTCAAAACAAGATGAAAATGACAACACAACCGCAATTATTAATATTAGATTTTTAAGCATTATTTATTTATAGAAATTTTTAATCTTACAAAAAATGTTCTTCCCCAGTTAACTGGAACAGAACCACTTCCTCCAGTATGAACTCCACCCTGTGAACCTCCTGTAACATTGATGTTAGTATTGTCAAATATATTTTTAGCACCAATTTGCAAATTAATCCTACGCATCCAGAACCATTTACCAAGGGTTATATCAAGTGTATTATAGGCTTCCATAAATCTTATTTCGGGTGATTCATCAATACCAATAAAATATAACTGTGGATATTTGCCATTATATTTATAATACATCGACAAATTCATATCTAATTTCCTGATATTATAAGTAGCTGTTGTATTGAATCCTGAATAATATTCAAAATCAGAAGAAGTAAGTCCCTCGTACTCAATTTTCTGACCTGTCATTGTATATCCAAATTTGATGGACAACCATGGATACACATTATTATTAAAATTGATCTCTACACCTCTGGTAATAAACCTATTGACATTCACATATGAATACAATAATGAACCTTCACCTAAGGGTATCAACTGAATATTATCCTTAATATTATTATTGAAGAGGTTCAATTCCAAACCCCAGACATATGCTCTATATTCTGAGCTATTATATTGCAAATATATATTTGTACTTACCGATGTTTCAGCCTTTAAGTTCTCATTTCCATGGATATCATGGTTTACATCCACGAAATTCAGATATAATTCTTTTAATGAAGGAGCTCGAAATCCACTAGCCAACGAGGCTCTAACTGATACGGACTCAACAATATCATATTTAACATTAAGAGAGTAAATTAGAGGAGCCTTAAACTTAGTGTTGTAGATAAACCTTAAACCAGGTTGTACATTGAACACCGGAAATGGCGTATAATTTAAGCTAATAAAAGCGGCATAATCTCCAATCGTTTGTTCATTATCTTTAATTCTTTTACCACTTCCATTTTCGTTATTTAAGTCAATCCCTGTTTGAAACTTTAGCTTATCTCCCTCCATTCCACGACTAAAATCAGCCCTAAACATGATGTCATTAAATTTTGTTGTATCCTGCTCCCCAGGAACAAGATGTTGTTCAAGAACAGTTAAATCATTAAGATAGGTATTTCTTCTTTTCTTATAATCCGAATATGAAGCAGTTGCATTTATTCTTGACCTCTTATTAAACTTATGTTTAAAATCGGATCTTAATACGAATCTGTTTGTATAGAAATACTTATCGAATCGAGTTTCAAAATACGGAGGTAATAGCAAGCCCTTGTCTCTGAGCTCCTGATGAAAATATGAAACACCAAATTTCAAATAAGTATTATCCCAGTCATATTTATAATCACCCGAGAAATTCCATTGTTCTTTCGGTTTCCATCTTTGCCCCCAAGTTGTTCCTGGAGCCTGATATCCTTCGAAGAAATTCCTTCCTGCAGTGAAACTAAATGAATTTCTTTTGGCTCTTCCAGAAGCAGCCAAGTTTAAATTATATACACCAACAGATTCATAATATGCATCCAGGTTGGATGAATAAAGTAGTCGATCTGGTGATTTAGTGATAATATTAATTACACCCGCTAGAGCGTTACTCCCATATGCAACTGACATTGGCCCGTTTATAATCTCGATATGGTCAATATTCTGTAGATTAAGTTGATCCAAATCAATGTTGCCATTTTCACGTCCAATAACAGGAACACCATCAATAAGGAATTTAACATGCTCGCCTCCAAGCCCCTGCATTTGAATTGATGATCCCAAAGAATTATCCTGACTCGTTCTGATATTAAGCTCTGTCGATAACATCTCTTTTAGGTTAACGGCACCACGATGCTGTATTTCCCTTGAGTTTAACACCTTTACTTTATATATAGATTTGTCCTGTCGTGATTCATTATACTGACCTGTAACAACCACTTCATCAACATTATAAGATGCTCGTTTAAGATATATCTTTATATTTTCCCCGGGAGCAATTGTATCAATATAATCCTGATAACCAACGTATGACAACTTTATTATTGAAATTTCCTTTACAACAGCAATAACTAAACCATTAATATCCGATACAAAACCGGCAATTATAGTATTATTATTTGTTGGTGTAAGTATAACATTAGCAAAAGCAACAGGTTGCTTATTAATATTATCTAGAATTTTGATTTCCGATTTCTGTGAAAAAGCAATTGCTTGGAAAGCAAGTAAAAATATTAGTATTATATCTCTTTTATTTGTCTTCATAAAGACCTTTTAAAAATAACCTACTGCAGCAGCACACTGCAGTAGGTTTAAATAACATAACAATATAGTCATGGGCAATAACTAACAATTATATTCATGACAAATTATCAAGTCAAATAGATTATTTTATTATTAATTTTTGAGATTCCTTAAAATTTTGGTTACTAATTGTAACAAAGTAAAGACCTCGTGTAAAACTACTTAAGTCGATTACCTGTGCATCATTAATCTCAGATTGGTAAACTAACCTTCCTGAAATATCAGAAATTATTAAGCGACCATCAAATTGAGAATCCTTCATATGGATATTCAAAATCTGACTTGCAGGGTTTGGATAAAGCGATATAACATCTTCATTTTTGGTAATATCACCAATTGCTGATGCACTTACCACCTCTTTATTAAGAGCAAAATCACCCGAACCCATACCGGCCCAATAAGTGAAAATCAATTTATAAACATCACCTTCACTATCTTTCACAAAAAACGCTGTTGAGTCATCAACCTCCCAAGAAAATGTTGACATATTAAATGACTTCCAGTCATATCCAACTGTATTTTTTAATGAATCCATCGATTTTGAAGCCCAATCGTCAAAGTCAACTCCTACTTCAGTAAATTTATTGGCAAAATGATCCACATTACTTGTTGCTCCTGTTACCAAATATTCAGACATATTACCTGACATATCTTCTGTAAAATCAATATATTTTGTAAACAATAAGTCCCATTCCAAAGCAGGCTCTCTGTCAATTTTTTCATGCGTACCCAATGAATAATAGATAAAGTTTTTATCTGTGTATGGATTAACATCAATGGATGATGTCATTTCATCTGAGCCATCGAGGTTTGCATACCTAATATGGTAAGTATTTTCAACTGATATTTTATTTACGATCCATAATTTCTTATATCCAGATTCAGTATTTATAATATAAAGAGAATCTCCTATTACACTATGTGTGACCATGTTATATATTCCCCAACCGTAATCAGGATGACCTAAAGCCCCCACATTGAAGGCTCCATCTTCCCAATATTCAGGGCTGTTATAAAGAGGAGTCCATGTAGATAATCCTGCTGTATCAACATGCGCCCATGATGAAGTATCACCATTTGGGTAAGAATACAATTCCACTCCACTACCTTCATTAATAATAATTCCGGCACTGAAAGCCGGAGTAAAGAAGGCAATATCCCAACCTGCTCTTGGAATATTTGCGATTTCACCTTCGCTCATACTATAAAAAATGTCGTTTGCATATAATGGACTCATCGACATGGTATCCACTGTATACTCTCTGTTTTGTGCGACAACAGAACTAAAACTGACTATTAGCAATCCGATAAATATTGTGTAAATTTTATTCATAATATTTGTATAATTTGTTTAAGATTTTTCTGAAATAATTTTGATTTATACCATTCCGGTATATATGATCAATATGGGTAGTATAAACCATGTATATTAATCTATATCTTAACAGAAATCATTGTAATACAATAATATGGATTACAACAGTTTCCTAATAAATTAATATTAAGTAGTGTAAACTATAGTGAAGGGGGGCCACGGAAACTAATACTACACCAATAGGCGCAAACGAAATTAGTTTCAATAAAAGGAAAATCTATCAGACCATAAAGTAACAAGGGTAATTCTACTTTAACCTCGAAATGTTCTGAAACGAAAGTAAGAAACTTTGCAAATATGCGGTCTTTCTTATCTTTAAGCTTGTATAAACTGGATTTATCTCCTTTGTCTGGTTTATTTATTGGTTGACCAGCAAAAACATCGAAATTGAAAATAGCTTTCTGATGAAATGTAATCAAATCTCCTATAACCAAGTAAAAAAATGCCAGCGACATAAACGTAACTAACACCTTTCTTAATCTTTTTGAAGATTTAGCTTTTTTCAATTTCTTCTGTATTTATCTGCAATATTACAAACTATAAATGCTAACTCAATACACTAGAGTATGATTTATATCATACTTTGTGTATTTATATGAATTATAAATTAGCGCTAATTATCACCCCAACCAGATGATAATTAGCCACTTTAGAGATTATCTATGCTATACCTTTGATATAATTAACTAGTCCGTTCGATTCAAAGATCTTCATTAATTTGTCAGGAAGTGCAGCAAACTCAAATTTATTTTCACCTATGGTAACAATACCATCTTCAAAGTTTATATCAACAATATCACCTGCTTTATACGCTTTAACAGCTTCAGGTAAAATAATTATTGGCAATCCCTGATTTACTGATGAACGATAGAATATTCTATTTACCGAACCACAAATAACAGCCTTAACACCAGCATGAGCTAGTCCTACAGCAGGATGCTCACGCGAACTTCCGCAACCAAAATTATCACCGGCAATAATTATATCTCCGGATTCAACATTATCAGTAAAACTGGCATCAAATCCTGTGAAAAGGTGAGGCATAATTTTTTCCGGTTCGGAGCTTAATACACTGTATGTTAAATTTCCTGCAAACATCTGATCAGTGTTTAGGTTATTTGCATCAGCATAATTCCAAACATTATTTAATTTTCGATTGTCATTCGCATCAATTGTAACAGTATTTGTTTGTTCTTTGGAGAAAGGAAATCTATCATCTGATTCAATTCCTCTTGGATCAACAATTTTTCCAGCCAATGCAGAATATGCAACAGTTGCCGGAGAAGCCAAATAAACAAATGACTCTTTATTACCCATTCTTCCTTTAAAGTTTCTGTTTGCTGTTGAAATTACATTGTACCCATCGGCTGGTATCCCCTGCCCTGTTCCTAAACAAGGACCACAAGAAGAGGCAAGCACATTAGCTCCTGCTTCAAGGAAGATTTCTATTAATCCTTCATGCATAGCTTGCAAATAGATTTTTTGTGAAGCAGGAATAATCAACATCTGAAAACCATCAGGTAATTTCTTTCCTTTAAGTATCTCGGCAACAATCTGTAAATCTTCTAACCTACCATTTGTACATGTCCCAACTAAAGCTTCATGAAGTTCTGTACCAATAACTTCTGAAACGGACTTAACATTATCAACATGATGAGGAGCAGCAACAAGTGGAAATATTTCATCAAGATTAATTTCAATTTCATTAGCATATTTGGCACCTTCATCAGCCCAAACTCCATTCTTCTTTTCACCAAGGAAATCCATAAGAACATCATCACAAGGAAAAACTGCATTTTTTGCACCCATCTCTGAAGCAAGATTTGCCAATGTCATTCTTTGATCGATTGACAAAGTTTTTACTCCGTCACCATGATATTCGATTGACATATAATCAGCTCCACTTGAGCCAATCATACCAATTATCCATAAAGAGATATCTTTTGCATAAACACCTTTCTGAAGCTTTCCTTTTAAAGTAATCTTAATACTCTCAGGTACCCTGAACCAGGTTTCACTTTGACTCCATAAGCCTGCAGATTCAGTACGGTCGATACCTGCAGCAAAAGCATTAAAGGCACCTGCTGTACAAGTATGGCTATCACTTCCAACAATCACCATACCGGGCTTGGCATATTCTGACATAATTTGATGACAGATACCTTTGCCGGCATCATGAAATTTTGAAATCCCTTGATCCTTAACAATATCACGTACAGTTTGATACTGATTAGCCAGTTTTGCACTTGTTGGTGGTGCATTATGATCGAGCACTATTAATAGTTGTTCAGGATCATTAATTTTCACTCCACCCATTTTCTTAAAAGTATTGAATATACTTGCTGTGTTATCATGGGTAAGAATTATATCTGGTCTGCTAAAGACAATGCTACCGACTGGAGCATCAAATATTTTTTCAACAAATGTTTTTTTCATTGATAAGGGTTTTTTGGTGTGTTTGTAAATCTTATATTTTTTTGCGCAACAAATAGGCATATTATTTTAGAAACAAAAATAATTTTATTGTTATTCCAAACATCGTTTTAAAATGAAAAAAATAGAAATATCCTAAAAACTCTACCTAACAAATATGAAATTTATTTGAAAGCTAAATTTCTAAAAAAAATATTGCAGATTTAAAACAAATAATTACTTTTGCAGTCCGTTTTAGGAGAGGTGGGAGAGTGGCTTAATCCACCAGTTTGCTAAACTGACGTACCTGTAAAGGTACCGGGGGTTCGAATCCCCCTCTCTCCGCAAGAAGAAACCCGCAATCGATTTTCGATTGCGGGTTTTTATTTATACCCTATTAATCACCACCTGCAAACAATTAAACATAGATTTGTGCGAGAGATAGTATTAATATGACTTTATACTGGATTTTCGTAATACAAACACAGGCAATATTATTATTATCGCCATAATTGAGAAAAGCAAACCACCAATGGTTCCTGCGGTAAGAGCAAACCAGAATGGTTCATCATGAGCAGTAACTACAAACGGCACCAATCCCAGAATAGTTGAAATAATAGTTGTTAGAATTGGAATTATTTTTCTGTTAAAGGCTTTAACATACATATGTAAAATATTGTTGCTTCTTTTTACCTTCCTGATGTTATCAAACTCATTGAGGATATATATTGCCGAATTTACGACCAATCCGCTAACTAATATAAATGATGCATATCCACCCTGATCAAAATTCAGATCAAAACAATAAAAAGTCAGGAATATGCCAATATATGAGACCGGGATAATCGACATTATTGCCAGTGGTCTTATTAAAGATTCAAACAAAATACTGCAAATAACGAAAATCATAACAGCGATTAATGCCAGTAATAAAGTATATGATACGGCATCCCTTTCAAAGTCGAATGAATAACCAAGAGGACGAATATCATACCCCAAGGGTAGTTCTTGCTTAACCTCATCTACAACCTTTCTCAAAAACCTTTCTCCAAAAACCACATTTCCAATGTACTGAAAATCAACAATCCTGACATAGTTCTGATTTAACTTATAAACCGATTGTTCTTCAAAATCTTTAGTGATTTTTATGAGTGCACTTAGTTTATTACCAAGTGTATCAATTGGCCTGTTTATAATATCCCAACTATTATAATCCAAAGCAGGAACAATAGATATAGAATTATACTCATTGTTAAAAATAAATCCCATGCTTCCTGAAGAAAATGGTGAATTTGCATTGATAAAGTCGAATATATTGTTCATCGTTACTCTACTTCTATTTATTTCTTCAATACGGGGTTCCAGAATATATTCGTAGGATTTACCTCCACGATACCTGTAACGATTTCCAGCGATGTTCACATTTCTAACACGAGGATGCTTAGTTAGTAATGATTTCACTTTTGATCCCAATATTTCAAGCTCATCAAAATTATAGCCAGATAACCTTATTTTTAGATCTATCATTTCATTAGCTCCATATCTGCTGGAGAATCCTCGCCCTACCCCATAAACATTCCAGTTTACTCCTCCATAATCAACACACAAGGAAACGATTCTACTTTTTAGAAAGTAAGGAAGGTCTCCCCTATGGCTTCCTGAATTAAAATAGATAATCAATCTTCCCGATTGCGCACTTGTAATCCTACTTATAAACTTTATACTATCAATAGAATACTTCGATAGATAATTTTCAAGTTCTTCAAAAGCCTCATTAAGCTGCTGAACACTAGCTCCTTTTGGCATTGATGCCTGCACAAATAATTTTGTTTCTTCATGTTTCCGGTAATACGATCCCTCAAAAACAAAATTTGAAAATAACCTTAAACTCCCGCCCAGAACTTTATTAATATGAGGTCGTACATTATTAACATACCATGGATTCCCCAAACTATTGTTATATGTTTTTGCGAAAAGTCCATTGCCCTCAACATTAACAGGAATCATATAAACGGGCAGTCCAAATGCCAAAACAAGCAAAATAATAATCAGATATTTCTTCTTCAGTATAAACACCACAGTCAATCGATAATACTTGTTAAGTTTAACAATTGTCCTCACTTTAATCAGCCCTGCTTTGGGGCTTCTATGTTGAAGCTTTATCGTTGTAAGCAAAGCGGGTATATAGTACAATGCTATGGTGAGAGAGACGGCCAGATTCACTAATAATATCATTGCAAAATCCCAAAGGTTAAGCCTTAAGCTTTCAGGTAAAAGCCATATAAAAAACAATGAAATTAATGTTGTACTTGTTGATGCCAATAAAGCTATAAACACCCTCTTGTTTTTCCGGTGAATAAGATGATCTGCCATAACAATGGCATTATCGATTATTAGTCCGAGCGAAACAGTTATTCCTGCCAACGAATAAAGGTGAATCTCTATTCCAAACAAATAATAGAATATAAAGGCAATTGACACATTGGTGATTAAACTTAATATTATAAGCACAACATATTTAGTGCTGATACTTACCAGAAAAACGAAAATCAATAGAATTATAAGAGTTAGTATCGTCCGCTTAAGATTTTTATCAATCTCCTTTTCGATAAAAACTGTTGAATTATATGACTCTTCCAAAGTGTAATCATTTGGCAGATTATTTTCAAGCAAAATCATATTATTTCTTACTCGCTTTACCAAATCAATGCTATTAACGCCATCATCACCATATAAATCAATAACAACAGCGTTACTACCATTGATACGAAAAAATGAATTTGCCTTTTGCTTTATATATGATACAGATGCAATATCATTGAGGTAAACAATATTAGCTCCTACTTTTTTTATAGGTATTTCATCCAAGTAAATTTTCTCGGAATTCTTGTTTCTGAGTTCGAGCAAATAGAGGTATTCTTTATCATCAGCTTTCTCAAAAACATGTCCAATAGACTGTACCTGAAAATACTGTCGAATGGCTTGTTTTATCTCAACCACACTGATATTTAACTTTCTGACAATGTCTTCATTATACTTCACTTGCCACTGATATTTTACTCCTCCATAAACAACAGTTTCATCAACTCCAGCTACCATTGACAATCGTTTGGATATATATTTTTCAGCATATGCTTGCAATACAGAATTATCATCCGGGCCATGTAATGTATATGTTAGCAACAACTCCTTATCACTGCTATTACTATTGTACTGATTTATTTCTGGATAACTAACACCAACCGGTAATCCTGGATACATCCTTCTAATAATAGAGGACACATCCAATCGCAGGTTATCTGTATTAGCATATTTGTCGGCAAATAATGTAATTTTTGACTCTTCGGTTGATGAAACAGACTCGATAGATTCAATACCTTCCAGAGTATTAAATGCACCTTCCAATCTGCTCGTTAATTCTCTTTCAACTATCCGCGCTGACACATTTTTCCAATTGGTGGTAATGGTTATTCCTGAATTATGATAGGAAGGCAACAAGCTAACAGATATCTCAGGAATTAGCAATAATCCAAGAAAACTCAATGCAGTAAATATCAATAGAATCGAAAATGAATTGTCGTCATTGTAACTCATTTTGAAGCAATTATTGGGTTATAGGTATGACAAATATAGTAAAATAAAGTAATCATTGATGGCTTTTCCAAATTGGCTATCAGATAATGACAGATAACTAATGAATCAAACTTTTCCCTCAAATACTTGCATTCACTTTGCCAATGTATTATATTTGTGGCTACCTAAAAGAAAAATCTCCAGGAAACCCAAAAAGTTTGTTCACTGGTAATTATTTAAAGCGCGCAACCAACTGACAATATCTAATTGGGATCCCGGAATTATATTTTGTTTAACTAAAAAATTACTGCTATGAAACGTAAAGTAACCAGTATCTTGCTGGGATTAATATTCCTCATCGGTATTCTCGGAATTGAGAAAACAGCTAAAGCTGAACCAGACCATTGGTATAAAGTTGAAACAACCTTAGTATACATTGAAGGTATACTATACGTGAAGTCAGAATGCCTTGAAATTAACGGTACTTCGTGTAATATGCCTGGTAGTATTCACTTAATAGAAATACCACAAATCTGGCTTTTTTAATTATTTGAACGAATAATTATAACGACTTAATTAGAACTTACTATACCTACTACTACAGGATTTCACATGATATCTTTATTATAATACTTCCTTAAATGGGTTTGTAAGTTCTTTTATAGAAAACAAATGATAGAAACCAACAATACATATACTAAACTAACCTTATGGAAGACATACTATTTAAGTTGCATATCTATTTTTCTGTCATTATTATCATGCGATGCTAATAGAAAAACAACAAGTCAAAATTATGATCTTCAATTAGTATTTTCAGATTCAATAACAATAGAAGTTCCTGATACTATTCCTGATATTAATCATGCTAATAGCTGGTTCTATAAAGATAACAAAATATCCTATTTAATTAATATTGATGAACTTACAATATATGAATACGACTTCATTACAAAGTATTGGAATAAAATATGTATTAGTCGCTTACAAGATTACATAATTGAATACCACGGACCTTTTGGATATATTAATGATAGCACAATCATTTACAGCCATTCCTATAAAAGTGAGTTACTATTAATAGATTTGATTAATAAAAAAGTTATTAAGAAATATGACCTTCCAGAGGATTGTAAGATAGTTCAAACAAATAATCTAGATTATTTTGTTGACACCACAATATTAATAGTCCAATCAATGTATGACGGATGGATAAATGAGTCATATATTGAAGTGGCAAAACTTTCGATTGAAGTTAATAGAGAGTCAGGAGATATAGTTTCTATTGCACCTTATCCTGAAGAATATCAAATTGATGAGCGTACTACCATAAAACAAATACTTCCTGATATGGTTTTATTCAAAGATAGTATCGTCATGAGCTTTAAAACTGAACCACTCCTTTATATCTATAATAGAAAGGATTCTACATTCAGATTAGCACAGTGCAAGGATCAAAATATAAAAAGCCACACAGGATATTCTTTTACAGGAAATGTATTCAAAGATGCGATACTTGAAGAATTTACAGGATTATATAAAGAGTTTATCTACGATAATAAATCCAAATTATACTACAGAATCTCATTAGGTTACCCTAATTTTAGTGGGGAAATACCAAGATCAAGAGAGGAAATAAATAAAATAACTTCAACAAGACAATTTACCGTATCTGTTCTCGATAGCAACCTGAATATGATATCTCAAAATACTCTTGAAGGAGTGTCTGAGATAAACCACTTTTCAAAAGATGGTAAACTATATCTACGAACAGCAACCTCAAATGAATCCGAAATAAACTTCATCGGTTTTAAACTGATTAAAAAAGCACAGTTATGATAAACAAACATGCTACTTTACTTAAGGTTCTCATTCTATTTATTATCCTTAATTCATGTAATCAACACAACAAAAAACTGGAACTTAGTAAAAATGCTATGTCAGAAATAGCGGATATTAGATTTGTTTCAACCGAGGTTGTTGAGAAGGGGACTTCAGTAATATCAAACAATATTTTCAACAAAACAATTCATCTTGAAGGAACTAATATTGAAATGAATGATGTACTATTTAGACCGGAAGTTATTTCATTAAATACAAATCGAATAGTAATAGTAGATGAAGGAGATTCTAATTACTTCAAAATATATTCTTATCCTGAATTCAATTTAATTGGTAGCTATGGTCGTAAGGGGCTAGGGCCGGATGAAATCAACTTTCCTCCTATTTTTTCTTGTATGGACAATAAAAAACTGGAATATTTTGACTTTCAAAAAACATCAATATTTAGTATTTCCTTACTTGAACCCAAAACAAAAATAAAACTTGAATATGTACTTCCTCCTGATTTAATTGAAGCTCAAAATGCAACAATACTTAATTCCAATAACATATTCGGTTCTGGTAGTAACTATGGAAAATTATACTTCTTAGATACTACTTCCGATGAAATACGGTACTCATCATTTTTAGCAGTTACAAATACATTACCTAAAAATCACCAAATAATTTTCAATGATGGTGTTGTTGCTATAACCACAAACAAGTCCTTTGTTATTTATGCAGCAAAGTATTTCAATTATTTCGAAATTTATAAATCAGATGGTACCAAAAAGTACACATACATGAAGGCGATTCTCGCAGATCAGGTTTTCATGCAAAATGGTCAAATAACAAATAACAATACCCTAATATACTATTCATCAGCCTACGCAACTAATAAACATTTTTACCTACTGTATCAAGGGGGTAAAAGCTATAATGAATTATTAAAAAATATTGAAACTAACAATTTCACATGTGAAATACATCAATATGATTTAGAAGGCAATCCAAAAAACTGTTTTATAGTTAGTGTTCCTATTAAATCATTTTGTATAGATGAGAAAAATGGAAAAATTATCATCATTAATCCTCTTTCCGAAGAGTCTCCAATAATGCAATTTTATTCTGAATCTATTCAATTAAAATAAACTATGTCAATTTTAAACTGATTAAAAAAGCACAGTAATGATCTACAAGCCAGTTATTTTACTTAAGCTTCTCATTTTATTGATTATCCTTAATTCATGTAATCAACACAACAAAAAACTGGAACTTAGTAAAAATGCTATGTCAGAAATAGCGGATATTAGATTTGTTTCAACCGAGGTTATTGAGAAGGGGACTTTTTCAATACAATCCATAACTAATGGTATTCTAATGGCAAAAAGCAATGTTACTCTTTCATTTAATAAGAACAGTACACTTGCAAAAGTTAATTGTAGAAATGGACAAATTGTTAATAAAGGAATACTTCTCGCTGAGTTAGAAAACAGCAATGAAAAAATAGCAGTAGAAAAAGCTAAAGAATCACTTAAATATGCTGAACTTGAGTTAAATTCACTACTCCTTGGGTTTGGCGGTATTTCAGGTGATACATCGAGTATTAAAAACGGGCTTCTACAAAATTTAAAAGTTCAGAGTGGGTACACTGTTGCACAACTTAACCTCAAATCTTCGGAATCAAATCTTAGGGACACATATCTTTATTCACCAATTAAGGGAATAATAGCAGACCTAAAAAAGAATGAATTCGATATAGTATCTCCTTCAGAACCATTCTGTAAAATCATTAATAATGAATACTTTATTGCAGAATTTAATATTATGGAGTCGGAATTACCAGTGATTAAAACCGGGCAAAATATAACTGTAAAATCAATTGCTTATGATTCAATAAATCTTGTTGGTACAATTTGCGGCATTAATCCAGTTGTGGATAAAAATGGATTTATAATGGTACAAGCTGAAGTTAAAAACCCTTATGTATACAACAAAAACAACATCCAACTTCTTGACGGGATGAATGTTAAAGTAATTATTGAAACAATTATCGAAAATGTTCTATCTGTTCCAAAAAGAGCAATAGTGTTGCGATCAGGCAAGCAAGTAGTTTTCACATATAATAATGGTAGTGCAAAATGGAATTATGTTGAAACCTCATCTGAAAACAGTACACACTATTTAATAAATGAAGGATTACATGCCAATGACACCATTATTACATCTGGAAACCTTCATCTTGCTCATGATGTATTAGTTCAAATAAAATCAAAGTAAAGTGGTTAGGTTTCTTATTAAACGTCCTATTGCGGTTTTAATGACAGTAGTGGCAACACTGGTACTGGGAATATATGCATATCTAACATTGCCTGTTTCCCTCCTACCCAATCTTGATATACCCAAAATTACTGTTAGAGTTACCTACTCTGGTATTGATGCACGAAATTTTGAAAACACTATTACTAAGCCCATAAGGACTCACTTAACTCAAGTTACTGGCTTGAAAAATATCGAAAGTGATACCTATGATGGATACACGGAAATTATACTTCATTTTTCATATTCAGTCAATACAAAGCTTGCTTTCATCGAAACAAATGAAAAACTTGATGAGATAATGAGTTTATTTCCAGTAGATATGGAAAGGCCAATGGTTATTAAAGAGAAACCATCTGATATTCCTGTTTTCTATCTTAACGTCACGCCAACGGATAGGTTCTATACTGAAGGAAACACCTTTAATGAGCTTTGTGACTTCACTTTATCAGTATTAAAGAAAAGGCTCGAGCAATTAAGTGATGTATCGATGGTTGATATTAGTGGCTTAGAAGATACACGTATTGAAATCATCCCCGATAGTGAAAAAACATCGCTACTAAAACTGAGTTATGCAGATATCGCATCAGCAATAAAGAGAAATAATTATAAAGTAGGAAACCTTGGCTTCAGGGATGGGCATTATAGCTACAGACTAAAAATATCACCGGTAATTAAAACTGTTTCTGATATAAAAAATATTGAAATTCGAAAAGGTGAAAACCTTATCAGATTAGATGAAGTTGCAGATATAAAAAAGGTGAACTATTCGAAGGAAGGTATGTTCTTTCATAATGGAGACAGAGCGATTTCAATAGCTGTTTACAAGCATATTGATGCCCGAATGGAAGATGTTAGCAAGAATATCCAAACAGTATCACAGGATATTCAAACTACAAACCCTAACATAATTATTGACTTCGAACGTGATCAAACAAAGCTTCTTTCATACTCACTCGATAATCTAAAACAAACATTGGTAATTGGATTAATTCTGGCTATAATAATTGTGTTCCTAATAATGAAACGACCCAAACTAGCAATCATGGTTGTAATAAGCGTTCCTGTTTCATTAATAATTGCCTTTATGGGACTAAAAATATCAGGAATTTCACTCAATATCATTTCACTATCAGGAATGATATTCAGTGTTGGATTAATGATTGACAACTCAATAATTATCATTGATAATATAAACCAACATCATAAAAAAGAAAAGAATTTATACAATGCTGTAGTTGATGGAACCAATGAAGTTATCAGACCTCTTATCAGCTCAATGCTAACCACTTGCGCTGTATTCATTCCACTTATATCATTAAGCGGGATATCAGGTGCGTTATTCTTTGATCAGGCGATAACTATTACAGTTTCATTGGTTGTATCATTATTGGTAAGCATCATGGTAATACCTGTCATATACTATCATTTATTAAAGAAATCACAATCAAATGTCGTAAATAATGATAAACTAATTTCCATATATGAGAAAGCTTTACAAGTGGTAATGAGAAACAAAATGACTTTTTTACTACTCTTTACCTTACTGGTTCCGTTGGGAGTATTACTGTTTCTAATTACTGATAAAGAACAATTTCCACATATTAAACAAAACGATTTCATTTGTAAAATTAATTGGATTGAACCAGTAAGCCTAAATGAAAACAAAAAACGGGTTTCGCAATTAATGGATGCGAACAGCTATGATAACATAACCTCATCAGTGTATTTAGGAAAATCAGGTTTCTATCTGCAAAAAGAATCTCAACAATCAATCACTGAGGCATCTATATACATAAACACAATTAAGAACAATTCGGTTGACTCACTTGCAAACAGTATAGTGAGTAGTATCGAACATTCTTTTCCTGGTTCACAGGTTAGTATAGAGCCCTCAAAGAACATCTTTCAAGTGGTATTTAATCCAGAGAAAGATGATCTAGTAGCTAAATTCCGAAATAACTCATACGATTTTGTTGATTATAACTTTGTCAAGAATATTGAGAAACTATTATCAACCCATAGTATCATTGACAATAATAGCAGTAAACTATTAAATGAATTATTTGTACTAGAGATAGAACCTGACAAACTACTACTTTACGGTATCTCCCTTGATAATATTTTAGCCAAATTGAGAATTATGTTTGGAAACTACGAACTTGATAAACTAAGCAAGGGCAATAATTCATTAAGCATTATTATGAGTGAAAATAATGACAACCTTTTTAACAAATTAGAAAAAGCAACAATCATCAACAATGATGGAACAAATTATCCTCTTAAAGAGTTTATTAGTATCAATAAAACGCATAGGCTAAAGAACATTAAATCTGATCAAAAAGGAGAATTCTTTGACATGGAGTTTAGCAATTCTGAAACAGATGAAGATCTTGAAAAGAAAATTACCGAACTAATGAAATCAACAGGCCTTTCTGACGTTGATTTTGATGGAAGTTTACAGGAAAACAAAATACTTTTCAGAGAACTATTGTTTGTACTTCTTGTTTCCTTAACCCTTCTATATCTGATTCTTGCAGCTCAATTTGAATCACTACTACTTCCGTTGATAATCCTTCTGGAAATTGTATTCGACATATCTGGGGCTCTATTATTTATTTATATTTTCAATTCATCCTTGAATATTATGTCGGCTTTAGGAATTATTGTGATGATGGGAATTATTATCAATGATTCAATCATTAAGATTGACACAATAAGAAGAACTTATATCACCAATCCATCACTAACAGAGGCTATTATGGAAGGAGGTCGCCGCAGATTCAACCCAATAATAATGACAAGCCTCACGACAATACTCGCATTGGTCCCATTTCTTTTCTTCGAAGGAATTGGTGTAGAATTACAACTCCCCCTAGCACTATCAATAATCGGCGGATTACTGGTTGGAACTATTGTAAGTCTCTTTTTTATACCAGTAATGTATTACTACTTTGCAAAAGTAACTTCCTGGACAATTGGTAAATAATAGCCTTCAATATTACTGACAGCATATTATCTACTCAATAGTTATTCTATTTTGACTTCTTTCTCTCAATTAGAGAAAGAAGCTCAGCCAATATCATACCAGTAGCGCCCCAAATAACTTCACCCTGAATATAATAACAAGGAACTACATATTCATTGCCATCTCTACTATTAATCTTCCTATACGTTTTACTCTTAGGATTCAATAAGTCATCTAGGTCAACCTCCAATAGTTTATCAACCTCATCGTTTATGATAAAATTTGGTTGTTCATTTGTGAAGCCAACTATGGTAAATACATCGAAATTACTGGGAGGTATGTATAGCTTTGATAGTTGCCCTATAACAACTACCTTTTCTCGATCAACTCCAACTTCTTCATTTGCTTCCCTAAGAGCAGTATCAATCACTGAAATATCTCTTTCTTCGGTTTTACCGCCAGGAAATGATATTTGCCCGCTATGAACTGTATTATCAGGTGCACGCTTTATCATGGCGATGTGGGGTTTATCGCTAATGGGATAGAACAATATCAGCACTGCGCTTTTTCTTGCGGTTACTGAATTCTTTGCCATTGACTCCTGCATCTTCCTTGTTAATGGAGACATTTGGAGTTGGGCTTCCATACCGGGAAGCTTTATGGCGTTGAAGGCTGATTCGATTCTAGCAATAGAACTATCGAATTCTGACATATACTATATAATGAGAATGTTTAACCTAACTTCCAAGGGAAAGTTGGCATCACAAGGCTGAAAATTTTATCTATTTTCCTAATGAGAACACCAATCCCCCAGTAAAATCACCTTGCACGATAGTCGCATATGAATCAACATATAATCCACCACTACTACCGCCACTACCTATTCCAACGTAGCCACCAACACCACCAAAAATCATTGGCATCATAAGTCTTCCACGCATAATAATTCCAACTCTTTCAGTTATCCAGTATTTTGCACCAAGTCCGAGCGTTATTGAAAATCTCCAAACATCGCTAATATCATTTTTTGGACTAAAAATGGTTGTTCCAAGTGAAAAAGACCCAAAGGGCTTAAATTTATCATCATCACTAAAATTCTTAAGTACTCCTACCTGAAGATAGTTTACGCTAATATCAAAATTAGCATCATCGTAGTTTGGATAATTCAAATTAGCTCTGAATCTGGCTTCAGTATCCATACGGGTATAGCTGATTTCAAGGTCTGTAGCCCATCTAATGTCAGGAACAATCAGTGAAACTCCGTAGTTCATATTATCCTGGATTTTAAGTTCTCCCTGTAAATAATTCACTCTGCCGCCAAACATATATCCGGCAAACGGTGCAATTTCAACTTGTGCCAATCCAAAAAGAGGAACGATCAGCAATATTGTTATAAGTGTTTTAATTTTATTCATTGTTAATGCTTTTTAGTTAGTTTTTGACATATAGTTTATAGCTTTTAGCCTTTTAGCTATCAGCAATCCGCCAACCAATAGCCTATGCTTCCGCTGTTGGCCCACCCATTGTGAATGGTGGTAATCCACCATCTTTGGTTTCTTTAATTGGCCCATGCATTGATTCAAACTTACGTATATTGTCAGTTAGCGCTTTGGTTAAGCGTTTTGCATGTTCAGGAGTTAGGATAATCCTTGATTTAACCTTTGCTTTTGGTGCACCTGGCATCATCTTTACAAAGTCTATAATAAATTCAGCATGTGAATGTGTAATTATTGCAAGGTTTGAATATATGCCTTCAGCAACCTCTTCGGTTAAATCAATGTTTATTTTTTTGTTTTTATTTTCGTCCATGGTTATTCTTTTTTTTTGTGATTGACAAAGATATGGAAAAAGGTGATTGGTCTTTAGCCTTTGGTCATTGTTGTGTAATTTACACATTGAGGTAACCAATCCATAAATTTGTTTCTGTATAATGGTTAATCTATTACATAGAATCTCAACACCATAAACAAAGACCAAACCGCCAAACTCTAAGACAAAAGCAAAATAAAAAAAGCACCCCTCAAATAAATGAGAGATGCTTTTTACAGTTTTAGATATATACCCGATTTATCGGGTTATTCTGTAATCCCAGATTGCTGGGTTTCTTCTTTAGTTGTTGTTTCTTCAATTACCTCAGCTGATTCCATTACAGCTTCGTATTCTTCTTTTGAACCAACAATTATATCATCATATTCCCTAAGGCCTGTACCTGCAGGAATTTTGTGTCCAACAATTACGTTCTCTTTCAATCCTAACAAGTCATCTGACTTAGCAGCGATTGATGCCAATGTAAGTACTTTTGTTGTTTCCTGGAACGATGCAGCACTAATAAAACTATTAGTCTGTAGTGATGCTCTTGTAATCCCCTGTAGTACCTGACGAGCTGTTGCAGGTTGTGCATCCCTTGACTCAACAAGAACCTTGTCACGACGTTTAAGTGAAGAATTATCATCTCTTAACTTACGTGCACTTACTATCTGACCCTGAACAAACATATCAGAATCACCTGGATCAACAACAACCTTCATTCCGAAGATCTCATCATTTACTTCCTGGAAGTCAACGCGGTTAACAAGTTCTCCTTCAAGGAAACGGGTGTCACCTGAATCAGCAACCTGTACTTTACGCATCATTTGACGTACGATAGTCTCAAAATGCTTATCATTAATCTTCACACCCTGTAGACGATACACCTCCTGAATCTCATTCACAATATACTCCTGTACTTTCACAGGACCTTTAATTGCAAGGATATCAGCTGGAGTCATAACACCATCGGATAATGAAGCTCCCGCTTTAACAAAGTCATTCTTCTGAGCAAGAATCTGTTTCGAAGTTGAGATAAGGTATTTCTTCTCTTCTCCCGTTTTTGATGTAATGATAACCTCACGATTACCACGCTTCAATTTAGGACCAAAGCTTACAACACCATCAATCTCACTTACAACTGCAGGTTCTGAAGGATTACGTGCTTCAAATAACTCAGTTACACGTGGCAGACCACCGGTGATATCACCAGATTTACCAAATGCACGAGGAATCTTAACAAGTACCTCACCAGCTTTGATATTCTTACCTTCATCAACAAGAATATGGGATCCAACAGGCAAGTCATAAGAACTAGCAACAGAACCGTCTTTTTCAAGAATCTTAATTACTGGATTCTGATTTTTAATCCTTGAATCAACAATTACTTTCTCGAAATATCCAGTTTGCTCATCTGATTCAACACGGTAACTAACACCTTCAAGAATGTTTTCGAATGCAATACTACCTGCTACTTCAGAAATAATTACAGCGTTATAAGGATCCCAATCGGCAATTAGATCACCTTTTTTAACTTTGGCTCCGTTTTTAACGAACAAGTTAGCAGCATAAGGAATATTACCTGAAGCAAGGACAACGCCTGTTTCAGGATCAATTAACTTCATCTCAGCTGAACGACCTATTACGATCTGATATTTTTTACCTTCTGCATTTACATATTCAACGCTACGTAGCTCATCAATTTCAAGAACACCATCATACTGAACTTCAATCTTAGAAGTAGCAGCGATGTTGGAAGCAGTACCCCCCTGGTGGAAAGTACGAAGTGTAAGCTGTGTACCAGGTTCTCCAATCGACTGTGCAGCTATAACACCTACCGCCTCACCTTTTTGAACTAAACGTCCAGAAGCAAGGTTACGACCATAACAACGTGCACATACACCACGCTTTGATTCACAGGTAAGTACCGAACGAATCTCAACGCTTTCAATTGGTGAATCTTCAATTTCTCTGGCAACCTCTTCAGTTACCTCTTGACCAGCTTCTATAACCAATTCATTGGTAACAGGATGATATACATCGTGAAGTGTTACACGTCCAAGAATTCTATCATATAATGTTTCAACAACTTCCTCATTTTTCTTGAGGGCTCTGATTGTCAATCCACGAAGTGTACCACAATCTTCTTCATTAATTACAACATCCTGTGCAACGTCAACCAATCTACGTGTAAGGTAACCAGCATCTGCTGTTTTAAGAGCAGTATCGGCAAGACCTTTACGAGCACCGTGAGTAGAAATAAAGTACTCAAGAACCGAAAGTCCTTCTTTAAAGTTTGAAAGAATTGGGTTTTCAATAATCTCACCACCTTTAGCACCTGATTTCTGAGGTTTCGCCATTAGTCCCCTCATACCGGAGAGCTGACGAATCTGTTCCTTAGAACCACGAGCACCTGAGTCAAGCATCATATAAACAGGGTTAAATCCCTGATCATCACCTGACAATTGCTTCATTAAAGTGTTTGTTAAACGTGAGTTTGCATGAGTCCAGATATCAATAATCTGGTTATAACGTTCATTATTTGTAATGAACCCCATATTATAATTTGCCAATACTTCTTCAACTTCCTCGTTAGCATTTTCAATAAGTCCAACTTTTTCATCCGGAATTCTAACATTACCAAGATTAAATGAAAGACCTCCCCTAAACGCCATATTAAAACCAAGGTTTTTAATATCATCAAGGAATTGAGCAGTGATATCCGTACTTGTTTCTTTAAGAATCTCACCGATAATATCACGAAGAGCTTTCTTTGTAAGAAGTGTATTAATAAAACCGTATTCTTTAGGAACAAACTGATTGAACATTACTCTACCAACGGTAGTCTCAATAAGTTTGTTTACAATTTTTCCATCTTCCTTAATATCAACTTTCACATTGATAATTGCATGAAGATCAACTTTACCATCACTATATGCAATATTTACTTCTTCATCAGAATAAAAATTCATACCCTCTCCTTTTACAGGATGCTCAGGAGTGCTTTTTCGTGCTTTTGTAATGTAATATAACCCAAGTACCATATCCTGTGAAGGAACAGTAATCGGAGCACCATTTGCAGGGTTCAGAATATTATGAGAAGCAAGCATGAGTATCTGTGCTTCAAGAACAGCAGCGTTGCCAAGTGGTACGTGAACAGCCATCTGGTCACCATCAAAATCGGCGTTAAACGCAGTACATACAAGTGGGTGAAGCTGGATAGCCTTACCTTCAATAAGTTTTGGTTGGAAAGCCTGAATACCTAGTCTGTGCAATGTAGGTGCACGGTTAAGCAATATAGGATGTCCTTTAAGAATATTTTCAAGAATATCCCAAACAACAGCATCTTTACGTTCTACAATTTTCTTAGCAGATTTAACTGTTTTCACGATTCCACGCTCAAGCAGTTTTCTGATAATAAATGGTTTGAACAACTCAGCTGCCATTCCTTTAGGGAATCCACATTCGTTTAGTTTCAATTCAGGACCAACTACGATTACTGAACGACCACTGTAGTCGACACGTTTACCAAGCAAGTTTTGACGGAAACGACCTCTTTTACCTTTAAGGCTATCACTAAGTGATTTAAGTGGGCGATTAGAGTCAGTTTTAACTGCACTTGATTTACGTGAGTTATCGATTAGTGAATCCACAGCTTCCTGAAGCATGCGTTTTTCATTACGCATAATTACGTCAGGAGCTTTGATTTCAATAAGTCTTTTCAAACGGTTATTTCTAATAATAACACGTCGGTAAAGGTCATTTAAATCGGATGTTGCAAAACGACCACCATCAAGAGGTACAAGAGGACGTAGTTCCGGTGGAATAACAGGAACGATCTTAACGATCATCCATTCCGGACGATTTTCAGCTCTCTTACGTGCATCTCTAAAAGCTTCAAATACTTGTAGACGTTTCAATGCATCAGCTTTACGCTGCTGTGAAGTTTCAGTATTAGCCTTATGGCGAAGGTCATAAGATTGTTTATCAAGATCCAAACGCTGTAGCAGATCATGCACAGCTTCGGCACCCATTTTAGCAATAAATTTATCCGGATCATCATCATCAAGATATTGATTCTCCGGTGGTAATGCTTCGATGATATCAAAATATTCCTCTTCAGTAAGGAAATCAAGATAATTAATACCATCTGCTGCTTTAATACCTGGCTGGATTACGGCATAACGCTCGTAATAAATAATCATTTCCAGCTTTTTAGTCTGTAAACCGAGCATAGCACCTATTTTGTTGGGCAATGAACGGAAGAACCAAATATGCACTACAGGTACTACAAGTTGAATGTGTCCCATTCGTTCGCGACGTACCTTTTTCTCGGTAACCTCAACACCACAACGATCACAAACAATGCCTTTATATCTAATTCTCTTGTATTTACCACAGTGACATTCGTAATCCTTAACCGGACCAAAAATTCTTTCGCAGAACAAACCATCACGTTCGGGTTTGTAAGTACGATAGTTGATAGTCTCAGGTTTTAGGACTTCGCCATGTGATCGATCAAGGATCGATTCAGGAGAAGCAAGGCTGATTGTAATTTTATTAAAACTACCTGGTATTTTGCTGTCTATTCTGAAAGCCATATATCTCTAGTTAAATATATTATCAATAATAATTAAAACGGTTTAGTCGAAGCTTAGTTCAAGACCTAACCCTCTTAGTTCATGTACAAGTACATTGAACGATTCTGGAACACTTGGTACAGGCATAACTTCACCTTTAACGATGGTTTCGTATGCTTTTGCCCTACCTGCTACATCATCAGATTTAACTGTAAGGATTTCCTGTAGTATGTTTGCTGCACCAAATGCTTCAAGTGCCCATACCTCCATCTCACCAAAACGCTGACCACCAAATTGTGCTTTACCACCAAGAGGTTGCTGAGTAATAAGTGAGTATGGTCCGATAGATCTAGCATGCATCTTATCATCAACCATGTGATGAAGTTTCAGCATATAGATGTAGCCAACTGTTGCAGGCTGATCGAAACGTACACCGGTACCACCATCATAAAGATAAGTAGTTCCATTTTCTGGTAATCCGGCATCACTCAGATATTGGTTAATCTGATTGAGTGTAGCTCCATCAAAAATAGGAGTAGCAAAGTTTTTATCAAGCTTTTTACCTGCCCATCCAAGAACAGTTTCATATATCTGTCCAAGGTTCATACGTGAAGGTACACCAAGTGGGTTAAGAACGATATCAACAGGAGTTCCGTCTTCTAGGAACGGCATATCTTCTTCACGAACGATACGAGCAACAATACCTTTGTTACCGTGACGTCCCGCCATCTTATCTCCTACTTTAAGCTTACGTTTCTTAGCAATATAAACCTTAGCCATTTGTACGATTCCGTTTGGTAGTTCATCACCAACAGATGCAACAAATTTCTTACGGTTATATACACCTAGGTATTCCTTGTACTTAATATTATAGTTATTAATAAGTATCTTGATAAGATCATTTTTCTCCTTATCTGTAGTCCACTTATCAGTATTGATATTTATAAAATCAAGGCCGAGAAGAATCTTCTGAGTAAACTTGGTTTTCTGTGGAACAACAACATCACCGAAGTTATTTTTAACACCCTGTGACGTACGGTTGCTTACAAGAATTGCAAGTTTCTCAATAAGTTTAGCTTTCAGATCAGCAAAAAGCACATCATATTCTGCATCAAGCACTTGAATAATGTCTTTTTCCTGAGTTTTAGCATGTTTATCCTTAAGAGCTCTTTTGAAAAGATTGCTACCAATAACAACACCTTTCATTGATGGTGGGGCTTTTAGGGATGCATTTTTAACATCACCAGCTTTGTCACCGAAAATAGCTCTAAGAAGTTTTTCTTCAGGAGTTGGATCGCTTTCTCCCTTAGGAGTAATTTTACCAATTAGAATATCGCCTTCACTTACTTCCGCACCAATTCTGATAAGTCCGGTTTCGTCAAGGTCTTTAGTTGCCTCAGCACTTACGTTAGGAATATCATTTGTAAGTTCTTCGATACCACGTTTGGTATCACGAACCTCGAGTGAAAATTCTTCAATGTGTACTGAAGTAAAGATATCCTCTTTTACAATCTTTTCAGAGATAACGATTGCATCCTCAAAGTTGTAACCTTTCCAAGGCATAAATGCAACCATCAGGTTACGGCCAAGAGCAAGTTCTCCATTTTTAGTTGCATAACCTTCACACAACACCTGTCCTTTTTGAACCTTATCGCCTTTACGAACGATAGGACGTAGGTTGATTGATGTATTCTGGTTTGTTCTCTGGAATTTTGTCAGATGATATGTTTTCTCATCTTCCACAAAACTTACAAGTTTTTCAGTTTCGTCACGCTCATACTTAATTCTAATACTATCAGCATCAACGTATTCAACAACACCATCACCTTCGGCATTGATAAGAACACGTGAATCGCGTGCAACATTACCTTCAATTCCTGTTCCAACGATTGGTGCTTCTGCGTTAAGCAGTGGTACAGCTTGACGCATCATATTCGATCCCATCAACGCACGGTTAGCATCGTCATGTTCAAGGAAAGGAATAAGTGAAGCAGCAATAGATGCAATTTGGTTCGGTGCGATATCAATAAGGTCAACTTCCTCACGTGGAGTGATAGGATAGTCGGCCTGATAACGTACTTTTACCTTAGAATTAACAAATTGACCGTCTTCAGCAATAATGGTATTTGCCTGAGCAATAATCTTATCTTCCTCTTCCTCAGCACTTAGGTAAATTGGCTTATGATTATAGTCAATTTTTCCTTCTTCAACATTTCTGTAAGGAGTTTCGATAAATCCTAGATTATTAATCTTAGCATACACACAAAGTGAAGAGATAAGACCAATATTTGGACCCTCAGGAGTTTCGATAGTACACAAACGACCATAGTGAGTGTAGTGAACATCACGAACCTCGAAACCGGCTCTTTCTCTTGACAAACCACCAGGTCCCAATGCCGAAATACGACGTTTATGGGTAATTTCACTCAATGGATTTGTTTGATCCATAAACTGTGAAAGCTGGTTAGTTCCGAAGAATGAGTTAATTACTGATGATAATGTTTTTGCGTTAATAAGATCTGTTGGTGTAAACACCTCATTATCTCTCACATTCATACGCTCACGAATAGTACGTGCCATACGTGCAAGACCAACGCCAAACTGATTACTTAGCTGCTCACCTACAGTACGCACACGACGGTTACTAAGGTGATCAATATCATCAACAATAGTCTTGTTATTCACAAGCTTGATGAGATATTTAATAATCAGGATAATATCTTCTTTAGTAAGAACTTTAGTATCGTAAGAAGTATTCAGATTAAGTTTTTTGTTAATTCTGAAACGACCAACTTCACCAAGGTCATATCTTTTATCTGAGAAGAACAGTTTATCAAAAATGCCTCGTGCTGTTTCTTCATCAGGAGGAAGTGCATTTCTTAACTGGAAATAGATATACTCAACAGCCTCTTTTCCAGAGTTTGTAGTATCTTTCTGAAGACTGTTAAAGATAATTGAGTAATCAGCAAGTGACTGATCATCTCTATGAAGCAGGATAGTTTTAACGCCTGCATCAACTATTTTTTCGATGTGTTCTGATTCAAGAACTGTTTCACGTTCGATAATTACATCATTACGTTCGATGGTTACAACCTCACCGGTATCCTCATCAACAAAATCTTCGAACCATGAACGAACAACTCTTGCAGCTAGTTTACGACCAAGAACTCTTTTAAGTCCGGCTTTACTAACTTTAATTTCTTCTGCAAGGTTAAAAATCTCGAGTATATCCCTATCAGTTTCAAAACCGATTGCACGCAACAATGTAGTAACAGGCATTTTCTTTTTCCTGTCGATATATGCGTACATGATATTGTTGATATCAGTTGAGAACTCCATCCATGAACCTTTGAAAGGAATAATACGTGCTGAATACAGCTGTGTACCATTCGCATGACGATGCTGTCCGAAGAATACACCAGGAGAGCGGTGCAACTGAGAAACAACAACACGTTCGGCACCATTCACAATGAAAGTACCTTTTGGTGTCATGTAAGGAATCATACCAAGATACACATCTTGCACGATTGTTTCAAAATCCTCATGATCGGGATCTGTACAATATAATTTTAACTTTGCTTTTAGGGGAACGCTGTAGGTAAGACCGCGTTCGATTGTTTCCTCCATTGTATATCTCGGAGGGTCAACAAAATAATCCAAGAATTCGAGAACGAAGTTATTTCTGGCATCTGTAATAGGGAAGTTTTCAGAAAAAACCCTAAACAGTCCTTCATTCTTTCGATTCTCAGGATTAGTTTCCAATTGGAAAAAGTCCTGAAACGATTTCAACTGAACATCAAGGAAATCAGGATAAACTAATTGATTCTTCGTGGAGGCGAAGTTTACTCTTCCGGTTTTAATTTCAGTCAAGACTTAAAGTTTTTTAGTTTAACAATGGTTTTTTACAACCAAGTAAATAAAGAAATATGTAAATGAACATATAGGCAAACCTCTACCCCAAAAAGAGGTAGAGGTTTGCTATAAAAGTCAGTATCGGTGATTACTTCACCTCTACTTCTGCACCTGCTTCTTCTAGAGATGCTTTAAGTGCTTCTGCTTCGTCTTTAGTAACGCCTTCTTTAATTGCTTTTGGATGTGAATCAACTAATTCTTTAGCTTCTTTTAGTCCAAGGCTTGTAAGTTCTTTTACAAGTTTAACAACTGCTAATTTAGATTGGCCAGGAGCGACAAGAACAACATCAAATTCTGTTTGTTCTTCTTTCGTTTCTTCACCACCGGCAGCAGGGCCAGCAACAGCAACAGCTGCAGCAGCAGGCTCAATGCCATATTCTTCTTTTAGTATCTCGGCTAATTCGTTAACTTCTTTTACAGTTAAGTTTACTAATTGCTCTGCAAATGCTTTTAAATCTGCCATTTTTTATAGATTTTAATTGTGTTAATTACTTTTTTAAATTTATCTAGCTTTCTTTTTCAGAAAGCGTTTTTAGAATTCCAGTAAGTGTATTACCACCGGATTGCAATGATGAAACAACATTTTTCACTGGTGATTGCAATAATGCAATGATATCAGCGATGAGTTCATCTTTAGATTTAATAGAAACAAGGAAATCAAGTTGTTCATCACCAAGGTAAACTGATTCTTCAATGAATGCACCTTTTACCAATGGTTTATCGTTTTTCTTTCTGAACTCTTTGATCATCTTCGCCGGAGCATTACCTGCTTCGGTAAACATAATAGCCGTGTTTCCTACAAGTGTTGGATATAACTCACTAAAGTCTTTACCTTCAACATTTTCCATTGCTTTTCTGAGAAGAGTATTCTTAACCATTACAAGCTGAATTCCATTTTTGAAACTCAATCTTCGTAGGTTACTAGTATCTTCTGCATTCAGTGCCGCAATATCTGTTAGATAGAAATTACTATTTTCTTCTAACTGTTGTGTTAAAGAATTGATGAGTTGTTTTTTATCGTCTTTTCTCATAAGTAAAAATCTTTTAAGCAAGAGTAGTAACTGAACGTTCTTCTACTTTTACACCAGGACTCATTGTGCTGCTCAAGTTGATACTTTTTATATACGTACCTTTTGCTGATGCAGGCTTAAGTTTAATAATAGTTGCCATCAATTCCATCGCATTTTCAGCAAGTTTAGTTCCATCGAAACCTATTTTACCAACTGCTGCATGGATGATTCCATATTTATCAACTTTAAAGTCAATTTTACCTGCTTTCGCAGCTTCAACCGCTTTACCAATTTCCATGGTTACTGTACCGGTTTTCGGGTTAGGCATAAGCCCTCTTGGTCCCAAAATCCTTCCTAAAGCTCCAACCTTAGCCATTACGCTAGGCATAGTTATAACAACGTCGACGTCAGTCCAACCATCTTTAATTTTCTGAACGTATTCATCCAATCCAACATGATCAGCACCCGCAGCTTTCGCTTCTTCCTCTTTGTCAGGTGTACATAAAACGAGAACCTTTTTGTCTTTACCAGTACCGTGAGGTAAGGTAACAGAACCTCTAACCATTTGGTTAGCTTTTCTGGGGTCAACGTTTAGTCGCACACTCATGTCAACAGAAGCATCGAATTTTGTATAAGAAATTTTCTTAACAATTTCTACTGCTTCATTCAAGGAGTACTCTTTGTTGCTTTCGAACTTGGCTAAAGCTTCTTTGTGTTTTTTAGATATTTTTGCCATATTCTTCTCCTGTTAACTTATTTGCTAACTAAATTTCTGAAGGAAATGCTCCTTTAACTTTCACACCCATAGATCTTGCAGTACCGGCTACCATTTTCATTGCTGATTCAACTGTGAAAGCGTTTAAGTCTTTCATTTTGCCTTCAGCAATAGTCTTGATTTGATCCCAAGTAATGGTACCAACCTTATCGCGATTCGGTTCTGGAGAGCCTTTTTTCAACTTAACGGCTTCCATAATTTGAACAGCAACAGGTGGTGTTTTGATGATAAACTCAAAGGATTTATCTTTGAAAACAGTAATGATCACAGGAATAACCTTACCGGCTTGCTCCTGAGTACGAGCATTAAACTGTTTACAAAACTCCATTATGTTTACACCTTTAGCACCCAATGCAGGTCCTACTGGAGGTGAAGGATTTGCAGCTCCCCCTCTAATTTGTAGTTTTATTAATCCACTAATTTCTTTTGCCATTTTAAACCATAGTTTAAAATTTAGAACTTCGTCTTATCTATTCCTTTTCAACCTGCATAAAGCCTAACTCAAGTGGTGTTTTTCTTCCGAAAATTTTCACCATTACCTTAAGTTTTTTCTTTTCATGGTTGATATCCTCAATTATTCCGCTAAAGCTGTTAAATGGTCCATCAATTACGGTAACAGATTCACCGACAATAAATGGAATATTAACCTCTTCACCCATTTCGGCAAGCTCATCAACTTTACCTAAAATCCTTTTCACTTCTGCTTCGCGAATGGGTTCCGGATTTCCTTTAGTACCTAAAAAGTTAAGTACGTCGGGAACGTTTTTAATAATGTGAGGTATTTCACCAGTCAATTCAGCTTCAACCAGTACATAGCCTGGGAAATAATTTCGCTCCTTGCTAATTTTTTTCCCTTTACGGATTTGAAAGACCTTTTCAGTGGGAATAAGAATCTGAGAAATGAAATCTTGAAGGTTTAGTCTACTAACTTCGCTTTCAAGATATTCCTTTACCTTTTTCTCTTTGCCACTGATTGCCCTAACAACGTACCATTTCTTTCCTGATTGTTCGCTCATTATACAGGTTTGGTTGTGAATAGTTAAAACAGTTAATAATTATATATATATATGTGAACAGAACTAATCTTATAGATTAAAATAATCCATAAAACCTTTCAAGTATACTTGAAAAAGAAACATCCATCAAATAAACGACTAATGCGATTATAAGGGAAGCGACGGATACTACTATTGCGCTGTTCTGCAGCTCACTCCAACTTGGCCAGGATACTTTATGCATCCATTCGTCATAAACGACTTTAAAATAATTAAATATACCTAGTTTTGCCATTACGGTAGTTTATTTTTAGCACGGGTGGTAGGAGTCGAACCCACAACCTACGGTTTTGGAGACCGCCACTCTACCAATTGAGCTACACCCGTGTTTCATTCTTTTATATGAGCTACTCTTTCTCCCGATAACTATGGGAATGAGTTACACCCTTTCATGAAAATATTCTAAAGGTATTTGGTCATAACCAATACCTTTAGAATATCTCATTATATTTCGTTCCTATTAAAGAAGTTCAGTTACCTGACCAGCACCTACTGTACGTCCACCTTCACGAATCGCGAAACGGAGTCCTTTGTGCATAGCGATCTCAGCAATAAGTTTAACTTCAACAGTTAAGTTATCACCAGGCATAACCATTTCAACACCGTCTGGTAAGAAAATCTCACCTGTTACATCAGTTGTTCTGAAATAAAATTGAGGACGATATTTATTGTGGAATGGAGTATGACGTCCACCTTCTTCTTTCTTAAGGATATAAACCTCTGCTTTAAAATGAGCGTGAGGAGTTACACTACCAGGTTTAGCAATTACCATACCTCTAGTGATTTCTTTTTTATCAATACCTCTTAATAATAGACCAGCGTTATCACCTGCTTCACCTCTGTCAAGAATTTTTCTAAACATCTCAACACCAGTTACAACTGATTTAAGTTTCTCAGCACCCATACCAATGATGTCTACTGGGTCACCTGTATTGATGATACCTGTTTCGATTCTACCTGTTGCAACTGTTCCACGACCTGTAATTGAGAATACATCCTCAACAGGCATTAGGAATGGTTTGTCCTGGTCACGTGTTGGCAATGGAATCCACTCATCACAAGCAGCCATAAGTTCTTTAACTTTCTCTACCCACTTTTCTTCTCCGTTAAGAGCACCAAGTGCAGAACCCTGAACAACAGGAGTGTTATCACCATCAAATTTATAGAAACTAAGAAGATCTCTGATTTCCATTTCAACGAGTTCTAATAACTCCTCATCGTCAACCATGTCAACTTTATTCATAAATACAACAAGACGTGGTACTCCAACCTGACGCGCTAGCAAGATATGCTCGCGTGTTTGTGGCATAGGACCATCAGTTGCAGCAACTACTATAATAGCACCATCCATCTGAGCAGCACCAGTAACCATATTCTTTACATAATCGGCGTGACCTGGACAGTCAACGTGAGCGTAGTGACGGTTTTCTGTTGCGTATTCAACGTGTGCAGTATTAATAGTAATACCTCTTTCTTTTTCTTCAGGAGCATTGTCGATGGAGTCAAAAGATGCAAATTCTGCCAAACCAGCGTCCTGTAATGAAAGCGTGATAGCAGCAGTCAAAGTAGTCTTTCCGTGATCAACGTGTCCAATAGTTCCAATGTTAACGTGCGGTTTGGAACGGTCGAATTTTTCTTTAGCCATATCTAAAACTTATTTTAATTAAAAGTAATTCTGTTCTTAATTTAATTTGAGCCGAGGACGAGAATTGAACTCGTGACCTCTTCCTTACCAAGGAAGCGCTCTACCCCTGAGCTACCCCGGCAAAAAAAATAATGAGCGGGAAACCGGGCTCGAACCGGCCACCTACAGCTTGGAAGGCTGTCGCTCTACCAGATGAGCTACTCCCGCTTGCAATGTTTTTGATTTCGGAGTTTAGAGTTATGAATCATAAGTCTAATAAACTCGGAACTCATAACTCTGCTCTCAGAGTTGTGGGGAGAGGAGGATTCGAACCTCCGAAGGCTGAGCCAACAGATTTACAGTCTGCCCCGTTTGACCGCTTCGGTATCTCCCCGGGTAATCATAATTTTAAAGAACTGAGCCACCAAACGGACTCGAACCGCTGACCGGCTGATTACAAATCAGCTGCTCTACCAACTGAGCTATGGTGGCATTTTCAACTCATTTCTTAAGTGCTTTTTCAATCAAAAGCCTGATCAATCAACATCATTAGAACTCTTGTCTGCAAAAAAATGCAGACCCCTGTTTTAAAAAGGTCTGCAAAAATATATACTTTAGAATTAATAACCAAAGAAATTACAAAAAAAACTTAATTATTTTTTAAATTTTCCTTTATGCTTCTCTAACTGCTTCTTCAATGCATCAACTGCCGTGTCAGTAGCCTCCTCGAAAGTGTTGCTCTGCTTCTTGGCATATAGGTCATAACCAGGTATTTGCAGCCTAAGTTCAGCTATTTTATTCTCCTTGGTTTCAGCTTTATCAATTTTTAAGGTGATCTCAGAACCAATAACCCCTTCATACATCCCTGAAAGTTTTGAAACTTTCCTCTCAATAAACTGCTCCAATTTTGTGTCAGCTTTAAAATGTACAGATTTAATGCTTACTTTCATATTTACCTCCTTTATTTAATTTTGGCCCGTGGGTGGGCATCACTATATACTTTCTTTAATTTCTCAATTGTGTTATGGGTATAAACTTGAGTTGCGGTTAAGTTTGCATGACCTAGTATTTCCTTTATGGAATTCAAATCAGCACCATTGTTTAACATATGTGTTGCAAATGAATGTCGTAAAATGTGAGGACTTTTTACTGAACCTGTAAGAACAGACAGCTCCTTATTAATAATACGATAGATTTGATTTGAGTATGATTTAGATCCCTTATCTGTTAAAATAAGGTAATCATGCTTCCTACCAAACCGTGCATCTCGCTGTAATATGTATGTTTGAATTGTATCTACCAATTTATCTGATAACGGTATTATTCGTTGCTTATTTCTTTTACCAAGAACTTTTATTGTATTGGCAGAAAAATCAATGGAACTAATTGTTAGGTTTATTAACTCACTCCTCCGCATGCCTGTTGAATAAAGCATTTCTATAACCAGCAAATCCCTCAATCTACTGAAATTATTTTCAATCTTACTAGACTTTTCAAGATATTCAATAAGTTGATCTTCTTTAAAATACTTGGGAAGGCGTGATGGTGTTTTTACACTTGCCATTTGACGAGCAGGATTCTCCTTTAAACCTGTGTTCCGTATAAGGAAGTTATAATAAGACTTAAGTGTGCTTATTTTTCGATTTACGGTAGTGCCAGATATTCCATCGTCAATCATACTTACGACCCATGATCGAATCAGTTCATGATTAACATCATCAATATTATCAGATTCGTACTCCTTATATATAAATTCGGAAAATAATTGAAGATCCTTTTGATATGCCAGAATGGTATGAGGCGAGTATCGTTTTTCGTTAGTAATGTAGGATATGAACAGGTCTATTGGCATTCAGTCGTAAAAAAAAAAAGAAGAAACTCTGATTCAAAGATAATAAAAATTACCTTGGAAACAAAATTTCTTCTTAAGAATGTCCCTTTATGAGCTAACTAGCCCATTTCAGCTTGACGAAGCCCTTGAACGTAAATAGCTTTGAGTTTCTGTTCTCTTCTAACCACTGAAGGTTTGTCAAATTTTTGACGAGCGCGCAATTCTCTCATTGCACCAGTTTTCTCAAATTTACGCTTGAATCTCTTCAAAGCTCTGTCTATATTCTCACCTTCTTTTACTGGAATGATGATCATAATATACCTCTTTCTTTTTTAATTAATATTACTAAGGGGCTGCAAAAATAATAGTTTTTTTGTAAAACCAATAAGTTTTTTGATTTTTATTGTTTATAGAAAAGTGACCAACGCTGTATGTTCAAAAATGAAACATATTAAAAAAAAACAAGATCCAAACCTGTTGCCATCAGACGTTATTTCAAGTTTTGATAAAGAAAATCTGTCATCTTTTTAAAGAGATGATATCTTGTATTTCCTCCATATATACCATGATTCTTATTTGGATAGAGCATGAAGTCAAATTGTTTATCAGCTTTTACAAGTGCAGAAAATAAATCCATAGAGTTTTGAGGGTGTACATTATCATCAGCATCACCATGAACAAGTAAATAGTTTCCTTTAAGCTTATCAACATGATTTATTGGTGAATTATTATCATAGCCATCAGCATTCTCTTGAGGAGTTCTCATAAACCTCTCAGTATAAATATTATCATAATACCTCCAATTAGTTACCGGAGCAACTGCAATCGCCGTACTGAAATAATCCGCTCCCTGGAACAATGCATTACTTGACATAAAACCTCCGTAGCTCCATCCGAAAATTCCGATTCTTTTCTTATCCACATATGGTAAATCGCCAAGGTATTTTGCAGTTTCGATATAATCGAGAGTCTCATATTTACCAAGTTCCAGATAAGTCATCTTTTTAAACTCCTCACCTCTTGCACCTGTACCACGGTTATCGACTGAAACAACTATAATTCCATTTTCAGCAAGCATTTGATACCACATATAATTGAATCCTCCCCATGAATTTTTTACCTCTTGTGACCCGGGTCCACCGTAAATTGACACAAGCACCGGGTATTCTTTTTCAGGATCAAAGCCATATGGTAATATTTTCCATGCATTTAATTCAGCCTGTGAACCATCAGGCATAGTGATTTCAGGTGTTGTAAATGTAAAGAATTCAGGTTTACTGATCTTACTTTTCGCAAGTCTGGCTTTGAGTACGCTGTTATCCTCCAATACTCTAACTTCTTTACCCTTGGATGTATTTACCGTAAAAACAGGTGGTACGCCAATCGTTGAAAAATTGTTAATATAGTATTTGAAGTTACTGCTAAAGGTTGCATTATTAGTTCCTTCATGCTGTGAGATCTTATTTTTTCTCCCTTTAAGGGTAACACTATATACATCACGGTTCATTGGTGATGACTCGCATGACTGGTAATATACAGTTTTGTTCGCAGGATTATAACCATAAACATCCCTTACTTCCCATTTTCCACTTGTTAATTGTTTACTATGAGAATCATCCATACTATAGAGGTAAATATGATTATAGCCATCTTTTTCAGATGTGATCAGAAATTGCCTGCTATCTTTAAGGAAAATTAAATTATCAGTTATATCTATGTAGTACTTATTGTCTTCACTGTACATAATATGACTATCCCCGTTTTCAGAATCTGCAAGTAGTATATCCAGATGGTTTTGCAGTCTGTTTAAACGCTGTATTGCAAGAACTTTAGGATCATTAGTCCATTTAATTCTTGGAATATACTGATCTGTTTCTTCACCAACATCCATAGTTGAAACATACTGGTTATTAAGGTCGTACACTTTTATCTCTACTATTGAATTATCTTCCCCTGCTTTAGGATACTTATAAGTTTCCCACCTTGGATAAAGCTCACCATAGTATTCGATTGTATATTCTTTTACTTTACTTTCATCAAACCTGTAGAAAGCAACCTTTGAGCCATCGGGAGACCAGAAAAAAGCTTTTGTAAACCCAAATTCTTCTTCGTAAACCCAATCGCACGTTCCATTTATTATATGATTTCGTTTACCATCTGTTGTAATTTTGCTTTCCTCACCAGTTATCAGGTCAACTATAAAAATATTATTCTCTCTTACAAAAGCGACTTTATTTCCATCAGGAGAAAAATCCGCCAACGACTGCTTACCTCCTTCTGATAATTGTTTCAGCTCTTTTGTAGCAATATCAAACACATAGAAATTTGACTTTGTAGAGTGGCGATATATTGATTCTGTTTCAGTTGGTATCAATACCTTATCTTCATTATTGGAAAGGCTGAAAGCACCAAGTCTCAATGGTTTTTCCTGACCATCGAGAATCAGATCAACAGAATTCACCAAGGTTCTTAAAGAATCTCCTGATTTATAATCATAAACAACCAATGATCCCTTCGTAATTCTGGTATATTCTTTTCCATTCTTTAAGGAATTAAGTCCATAAACCGAACGGCTCATAAACTTATATTCCTTCCATATTTCCTGAAGAGTTATATCTGATAGAGTATCCTGTGCTGAAAGCTGTGGTCCCAGCGTTATAAGCACTACTAATGTTGATAAAATGATTTTTTTCATGTTATAAAATTTTGCAGCCAAAGATAGTAAAAGACCAGAGATAGAAGATGGAAAAAAGTAGATCGAAAACTGAAAATAGTAACATTCTATCAGTTACATCCAATAAAAAAGTTACATCCAATTAATCATTACTAACTTGTTAATTCGAGGAAAACAAATATTATGGGAAAGCTGAGTCTATTCCTGTTGCAATGGTGGCCTGTTAATTCTTCTGAATCTTACATTATTCTCAAGCCATTGATCCTGTTCCCATAGTAGATGAAGAATGCTTTCCTTAGCTTTGTAACCATGGCTCTCTTTAGGTAAGATTACTAGTCGAACTGTTCCACCCAATCCTTTTAATGCATTAAAATATCTTTCACTCTGCATTGGATAGGTTCCCGAATTATTATCAGCTTCACCATGGATAAGTAACAAAGGTGTCTTCATACTATCAGCATGCATAAATGGCGACATATTATTGTATACCTCAGGAGCTTCCCAATAACTTCTCTCTTCACTTTGAAATCCAAAAGGAGTTAGAGTTCGGTTATAAGCACCGCTACGTGCAATTCCGGCAGCAAATAGATCACAGTGTGATAGTAAATTAGCAACCATAAAAGCCCCATAACTATGACCACCCACTGCAACTCTGCCTCTGTCGACATAACCCAGGCTATCAACAGCATCGATTGCAGCTTTTGCGTTAGCTATCAATTGTGTACGGAAGGTATCATTGGGTTCTAAGTCGCCTTCACCTACTATAGGGAAGGAAGCATTATTTAGTATTACATACCCCTTTGTTAACCAATAAATTGGAGATCCATAATGAGGATAAGTGAACCTGTTTGGATTTTGTGTTGTCTGTTCTGCGCTCGATCTGTCTTTATATTCCTGAGGATATGCCCATAGTATCATTGGCATTTTTTCTCCGCTTCCAATTTCATATCCAACCGGAAGATATAACGTACCTGATAATTCAAGTCCGTCATCACGCTTATAGGTAATTACCTCTTTATGAACATCCTGTATACTTTTGAATGGGTTCTCGAAAAAAGTAATTTGTTTTAGTTTATTTTTTCTAAGATTTCTGAAATAATAATTTGGATATTCACTTTTGGATTCTATCCTTACAAGAAGCATATCCTTCTCAGGCATATACTCTCTGATACTCTCATATTTATCAGTATACTCAGATGTATAAATTCTCTTTTTTTGCAGTGTCCTAAGGTTTAGTTTATCAACAAACGGAAATTGGCCATCTTCTGTATATCCAGATCCTATCAGATAGGTCCAATCACCAGAAAGTGAAAGCACATAACTATAATAGTCATTTCGTTTCATTACAAAATCACCTGGATCACTATAACGATCCTGATAATTCCTGTCACTTATAATAACAGGCTCAATATCAGCATTCGACGGATTAAAATAATATTCCTTTGTATTTCTTGTATTCCACCAATAATCAGACGCAATGGCAATATTATCATTACCCCAGCGTATGCCTGAAAATCTGTTTACTGTTTTCAGAAGACTTACCGGTTCATCCTTAAATGGAAAATCTAATTGAAAAACTTCATCACGATAGTCAACTTCTTTTTTGGGATCTCCATCATCTAAAGCAACGGCGAATATAAGGGATGCAGGTTTGTCGCTACGCCAACTCAGGCTACGTCTACCCTTTCTAGTTGCCATAAATCCTTTTGGCAGATCTTCGATAAGAGGAACTTGAAGTACGGTTTCAAGTTTATCTGCATCCTTCGTATAAATTATTGTACTTGATGGGAATCTACGATAAGTAACCAGATATGAAAAAGGTTTTTCAACTGTATTGACCATTACATAGTTACCATCTGGTGAAAAGCTAATACTACTATACATGGCACTTTTCAGCCAAATGGATTTTTCTCCATCAAGATTGACCTTATAAAGTTCCGACAATGCAAGTTGCTCAAAATTAAACTCGTCATTTTTATTTTTAAGAAGGTCCTGATAAGTTCGATTCTGAGCCTTTTTCCCTTCACTAATTGAAACAGTCGGACCCGTTGGAATAGCACTCTTTGTATCAATTAATGGTTCTCTGTCACTTGACACCATCTTAACAAGCATCGATTTACTATCTTCAAACCAGTTTATTACATCTCCAAGATTAGCATTTATATTATCGTTTGTAAGTTTTTTCACAGATTTTGACTCAACATCAAGAACCCATAAACTAACTCCGATTGATGTTTTATTTGTGAATGCAATTTTAGTTTGATCAGGTGACCAACTGAAATTTGATAATGCCGGATTATCAGGTAATCCGGATACTTGTATTGATTCACTCTTTCTCTTCTCAACATCCTGAACTTTAATATTATTATAGAAAGTAACCCTGCTTCCAATATTTGTTTTGGGATCAATTCTCAGGCCACCTAACCGCAGTTCTTCCTGCGATAACTCTTCGATAGATTTGTAAGCATCGCGATATAGTAATACCATTTTTGTATTCTCATCGTTGAGCAGCACAGATGGTGCGAGTTGCACATCTACAAGCTCAAGTATTTCATCAGAAGGCTTTTGATATGTTAGGTTTTCCTGCGCTGCTAAACCAAGATTTAGGAATACCAATATTAGCAAGAATGATTTTTTCATAATATACTCTATTAGTTTGATTCTAGGTTTTGATGAATTTCAACTCGTAAAGGTAATACAATTCATCTGAAAAGTTGAAAAAAAGAGGTAAATCTCTCTCTTTGTAGCATCTAAGTTAAAATACCGAATTAAAAAAATAACAATCTAACTCTTAAGTATCACATGAATCGCCCATGCAATTTGGTTTTATTGCCGGCTCCTTAAATATCTTAAGATATATAAACAGATAGTATAATTTACAACCAATACAAATTCCAAATACCGTTTCAAAAAACAAAAGGAACAAGCAAGTAATGCAGAGTAAACATACTGGTTCAAAATACTTTATATCATTCAAAAGAAATAAAGAAAGCACAAAGATTACAGATGACAAACCCAATCCCAGACTCCATGCAAATTTCTTTTGAATGGCTCCTATTGGCAATTGTGATTGCTTTCTTACAAAAAACCATCCAATAAAAACTGTTGGAGAGAACTTAGGATTGATAAAGATACCTATTATAAAATTCAGCATCAGGAAACCTGATATCCAAGGTATAATACTAAATTCATTGAGGATAAACCCATTTATTGAAGCGATAGATCCTAATAATAGCATCAATCCAGCTGATGCTCTCATTGTACGTTCATTGAGCGTTTTATAACCAAGTTGCTCACCGTAAGTTCCGAAACTAATTATCGACATAGTATTAATTTGATTTGAATCAGTGACTTTTAGTAAGATGCAAATATAGTCGAAATTAGAAATGAATATTATAGATCAGAAATGGAATTCAGTTATAACCTTAAATGTTGAAAATTTCGATAAAAAAATCCGGAATCTGATATTCATTTTGAAAATCTCAGACTCCGGACAGGTTAATTATTTATACTTTATCGACCCTAAAACGGTGAACATTCAATAGGGCTATTGGAACGTTTGGTGCTTGGTGCCATGAAGTTGCTTCCTTTTTGTCGGTTGATTAATCTAATATCATCAAACTCAAAGATTAAACTGATCTCATGTGAAGGACCGGTGAAGTTATGCATTG